>OBLG01000983.1_pt1 | contig 25096 bp, 19 predicted proteins | sample 1517451 | NCBI WGS metagenome assembly OBLG01 (sample SAMN04571694, study PRJEB22368) | human gut metagenome | biome: human gut; material: stool | host: Homo sapiens | place: Luxembourg | collected 2012-06-29
TCATTTACTTCACACCCTGAACATTATAGTGGTGGAAAGTTTCACAACTCCCCACTACTATTGTCCCATGTCTGTCCAGCCGCTGCCTGCTTTGACGGTTACGAATATCTCGCTTGTCCATCTGGCGATTGTAGAAAACAAATCTATCCCACATACCTCTGCAGTCAGAGAACCTACGATACATAAAACGGCAAAAGAAGCAGCGATTTTAGCAGCGATTCGCTTTGATTTCGATCGCTTTTGGTGGGATTTTGAGAGTTCTTTTGTCAGCAGATCATGGCGGGCATGAAACTTCGCCAGCGAGTCCTCGGCAGATACCCCAAATGGTATAGGGTCTTTTTCGTCCAATGCGTCGAGATACGCATTGATCTTGTCAAGGTCAACATTGCCGTCAGCAGCATTGTCTGTCAGTACGGCCAACTCGTCGATCAGGGTATCCACATCTGCTTCTTCAAGATGCTTGAAAATTTGGACGTCATTATGGCTGACCCCACCCTGTGAGCGACGATCACGCCCTCGAAACATCTTTAACACACCTTCACCTCCTATTAAGTGCCGTGTTGGTACATTGGCAAAATGTTGCATATATCAAAGAATTTTTTCTTTTTCGTAGAGATTCAGTAAATGTGCCTTTGCACGCATAAGTCGTGAGCGGCAACTGGCCTCTTTGATTTTAAGGACGTCTGCTATCTCTGAATACGAGAGTCTCTCCTCAAAGCGCAGAAGAAGTATCTCCTGCTCCTGTGGAGACAAGCCTTTAGGAAGGACTTCGCAGAGACGCATTCCAACCCCATCTGTGCTAAGTGTGCTCTCGGGCAGAACATCTATAGGCAATTCGTTATGCCAACTTAATCTGGCGTAGTTTCGAACTAGATTCGCCAATATGCGCGTAATATATGCTTCGGGATTATCAATGACCATAGTTGTTGATTTTTGCAAATAAATCAGAAACGCTTCGTCTACCAAATCTTCGGAATCATAACGATTTCGAGTAAGACGGTAGGCCAAGCGCCATAATTTGGGGCTGTATTCTAGATAAAAGCTGTCAAAGTCACTGTGGGCGTATTTATTCTCCACGATGCACCACCTCCCTTAACGCCTTGTCGGTCTCTTCTTGCCCTTCATTTTTTTCAGATTCGTCCTCCAAATCATCTTCTGAAAATTCAATAATTTCAGGAACATTCAAGAACTCAACAATCGTCATGTTAAATGCTGTGGCGATACGGATAAGTGTTTTTAGGTTAGGCGAATCCGACTTTCCTCGAAGTAAGCTGTTCACGGTGGAATAGGGGAGTCCGCTCATTGTTGCCACCTTGTTGACTGATAGCTTTCTGGACTTGCGTAGTTGATTGATGCGAGCAGCAATCAGATTGGTCAGTGTAATACGAACTCCTCCTTCCTGATTAGTTTAATCGCATCAATTCTACCAATAGTTTGCCCCGTAATTGACGATAAAACGCTAACTTTCGAAAATTTGGTGTTGTTTCGCTAATTTATATATAATGAGAGTGTGTATTCATTCTTATCAGCAAAACAGCCCTGTCGGGTTGCGTCGCAACCTGTCAGGGCCGTTTTTAGAAATGGACTAGTAAATCACACAAAAAGTGATTCGCAATTTTAACCGTTACGCCATTTTTTGGAAATAAATCGACGACTTGCAACATTTTCCCTCCCCAGAAACATATCATAATAGAAGAATTTAACATGACTCAGAAATAGCGTCTACTATCAAAGTAAGTCATAATAAGGAGGGTGTGGGTATATGGGAAAAATCAGATGGCTGCATATTTCGGATCTTCACTATGACCGCGAGATGATGGGTGACTGGCCGGTGAGGCAGGAGGACTTTCCTGATAAAGATATTGATTTTATTGTTTTTACGGGAGATCTGCATACTTACGGAAGAGATTACAACGAAGGAAAGCGCTTTTTAGCAGGGCTGGCGGAGCGATATCATTTGAACCCCAACGAGGACGTTTTTATCGTCCCCGGCAACCACGATGTTGATCCATACCGGTCTTTGACTGAAGAGATTGATGCGGTGAAATCGGAAAAGGGAAGAAAGGATGCTGAAAGAAAAGCAAAAAAGGCGGCTAAGGCGGCAAGCAAAAGTTTTGAAGACTTTGCAATCGAGCGCCTCAAACACCTCCGAAACGCTCCGAGCGATGCTTTGAATGCTGACGGCAGCCATCTGTCGCACCGCTTTTCTGAGTATTGTGAAGCTGTTGAGTCAATTTGCGGTCCTGCGACGTTTTTGAGAGATAGGGATCCCTTTGCATATGCAGACACCTTTTGCAGAAAATGGAAGGACAAGATCAATCTGATTCATGTAAATTCTGCTCTGCTTAGCTGCTCTAATACCTACCTGGCGCAAATACTCGACATCTGTGCGCTCAATGATCTTGGTCACGATGATACCTTTGATCGCACACTTCCTACCATGGTCCTGGCTCATCACAATTACGCTGAGTTAGCCTTTACCCAACGCAAAGCGTTAAAGCCAATTCTTGCGGACCTGAATGTTCGTGCCTATCTGAATGGAGACTGCCATCAGTACAGTGAGGACAATATCCTGCTGGACGGTGGGCGTGCTATCCCTTGCTTTACAGCGCCAAGCATTTATAAAGCCCAAGGAGATGACGCAGCCAGTATTGGCTTCTACCTTTATGAAATGGATACTGCCAGCCCGCAATGGCGTGTAAATGTAACATCCTATCGTTGGATAGAATGGCGTTGGGAAATCGCTCCTTGCCGTGCAATCCCTGTCTTTAATATGCGGGATATTAGCGCCGGACTTCATGAAAGATACGCTCGGGATGTCAAGAAGCTATCTCTTGACATCCTCCCGGGAATCACATACCAGTCGCCGGATGGTACCGTCACCAATGAGTATAAAAACCGCGGGGATGCAGCTCCGTCGCCGATGCTCCAGCTTTTAGAAGAGCATCGAGACGTGCGGCATTTTCAACTGGTTGGGAAGGGCGGTTCGTCCTGTGGCGGAGTCGGAAAAACGAGTACATTGCTGAATCTCGCTTTTTCTTTGACCTCATCATCCAACGCTCCCAATATTGCTCCGCTCTATATTCAGCTGAGACGAATTTACGGAATAAACAGCAAGTCAAAGAACAACGAGAATCGCATTCTCCACTATATGCGTGAGGAATATAAGCTCACAGAGGTTGATCGCAACGCTTCCTTTATATTCCTGCTGGATGGTTTCAATGAGATTCCGACCACAACGATGCAAATCCGATGCCTTAGGGATATCCTTGACATTTCAGATAAGAAATACCCGGAGGCAGCCATTATCCTCAGCAATCGTGATCCGCTGGATACCTACATGGATCTGCTGGAATATGAAAACGGTTTTGACGCTGACCAGATTGATAGATTAAAGTTTTATTTCCACAACTGCTACATTAAGGAACTGTCGCAGGAGCAGATTGATGACTATATTGAGCCAAATCAGCGCTGTTTGATTCCTGCCGCTCGTAATATTCTGGATACTCCCTTCTATTTGGTGCTTTATCGCCAGGCTATGCAGCCGTCCGGCAAGGATGCAGGAAGATGGATCACAGATGCTTTTCGAGACCACCTGAATAATGGTACTCCGGAGAAGACCACATTGATGCTCCAAATGCTGTTGCGCGAGATTAACAATCTAAGAAGCGATATTACCTCTGCCGAGCGTGAGTTGCGCGGCTTTATCCTGACAAAAGTGCTACCGTATCTGGGGTATCAAATGGCGCTCAGTTCCCGTTTAGATCCCGCGCTTACACCCATAAAGAGCCCTAACTTCTTCAGGCGTGATGCCTATGCCCGCACATATGCGTGCCTTTCTGCATATCTGCCGACCATAGACATTTGGAATGAATATAAGAATCAGAACCCTGAGACGCTGGAAAAACCTTGGAACACTCTGCGTAAACTCTATCAGGATAGTAATCCTGATATTTCTGATTTGACAGCAGCTATTCCCTATACTGTTTTCCCATCCGGCCTGCTCTGTCATCACGGAAGAAATATCAGCTTCTGTCACGATAACTATAGAGATTTCTTTGCTGCGTTTCATATTGCAAACGTGGTCTATGGCCTCTGCAACGGAATCAATCTTGCTGCGCTGTCCCCTGATGCGCAGGAGGTATTTCTGTTACAGCTCGAAACTCTTGATAACAGCATTCTCTTTGATGCTATTTCGATCTTACGGCAATACTTTGGCCTCTCTATCTATGATATCAGCGCGCAAGACACCACCGACCTCTCTGACACCTGCGCACAGATTGCTTTGCCGGCCATCTTGATTCGCCTTCTTGATGCCGTCATCCGTCGCGGTGAGCTTTCTAAGAACGAGCACTCCCAATTATGTCAGCTTAGATCAACACTCTGCGAAAGGTTTGTGCTGTCTTTTAAGGCACTGAATGAGAGTGATCCGCTGCAGACAAAATACTGCCTCTTTTTCTCGCTTGCGCTATCAATGCTGGCTAGGGACTATCGAACGGGGATTGCGGGGACAAGAGATCTGATCAAATGTGCCGGATATGCCCAACAGTGTATCAACGGCGAAAAGAAATTAAATATTCCAAAAGCGGACGGCTACCTTCAGGTGGCCTTATGTCTCAACGCCCGTATGGAAGATATGCTCAACGTGACGGATACCAAGATGAACGGTACGCTGCCTTTTTCCTCTCAGCTGGCTGATGCAGTTCGGGAGGCTGTCAGGGACTATCACGAGGGATCGATGTACAAACGGGATGAAGCTGTTCGTACTTTTAGGAGAAATTTATTCCCTCGATGGAAGCCCAGCTTGGGCAATGTTCTGGCGTGCTGCGACATTTTTCAGATTATTCTTGAAGCGGCGTATGAAAAATATGTCTCCGCCGCTAATCAGAACAATCAGAACTATCAAGAGATCGCCCGCCTTGGTTATGTTAGCAAGGCATACCTTGTTTTGGCTGCGATTGGGACAAGCGGTGGTGCGTTGAATCTGCTGGCACAGATGTTGATCAATCAGGCAAATCAGTATGAAGCTGACCAAAGGATTCCTTTTTTTAGGAGGCATCCTGATATCGGCACCTTTGTCCAGCAACATGCCGCACCTTATGGTTGGCCTTTAAACGACAACTATGCGCTTGCCTACCGTGTGCTTCAAATCGTATGCGGCATTCAGCGCGGCAGCCAGCCGTATTCTCACATGAAGAAGGCTGAGCTCGTGCTCAAGGGCTACGTCTCCGAATCGAGCAGCACACAGTTGACCTCACTTAATATTGCCATCAACGGCGGGCTAGCGATGGGACATTACTGGAAGGGGCGTCTTCTGTTGGAACAGGCAAAACAGGACCATGACCGCTGCAATGACTATAAAGATGCGGCCATTGCCAGCTTCTGTGCAACAAATGTGACAGAGCGCTTTGATCACTTGCCTGAAAATGCTGACGAGGACGCTGCTCCCCAACTGTCGCCTCCGCAATGGCTCTCTGCCATCGAGCTTTTACGATATCCAGACAGAGAGGTTTTTCGTGTTGATCGTAGAATGGTATTTCAAACGATTTATCAAAAGCTCACTCAGCAAGTTGAAGAGGTGCAGAGCGACAGAATTCAGATACATAACGAGCGCTACCGCCTGACAAAAAAGGATGTCAGAAGCAATATGGAGCGCTGTTTGGATATGGTGAAGGTGCAGTTCCCTGACAAGGAGCCCTTGATCCAAGAAATGATTCGATCAATAAGATAGGCATAGCAACCATGCGGTTTCGATAATTCTATCTGCTTTTGTCGACCTGTTATCGATCAAGAATAAGCAAAGAGGCGCCGGGAGTATACCGCTCCCGGCGCCTCTTTGCTTATTCTATGCAACGACGGTTCAGAGTTTTTCGGGTATTTGCTTTAACCGACACGCCCAGGCATTCAGCCAAGCCTTTGCTTTTTCCGATTCAGGCCACTTTACTAACATTCCTTCCAGTATTTGAATCTGCCGCTGAGCTAAAATGAAGGCGTTGCGCGAGCGATGATAATCGTAGTTTTGCAATTCTGGCTCTGTGGCGTCCTCAAATGTGTTCCAATCTAAAATATCCTTGAAAATGTGATTTTCTGCATTTTCACCGTATAGCGCATCTACGCAGTTCAAATAGAGTGCTATTGACCTAGGAATATCCGAGGCGGTTTGGCAGTCTTGAATTTCTCGTTTTAAGATTCGTTCTGCCCTTGCCAGCAATTGCTTCTGCGGATGAGAGTTTTCCATTCTTTCAGCAAGTGTCATAAGAAGAGTTGCTCGTGATACGGCATTGCTATCATGCAGCCAATCTAACGCGGTATTTATTACCTCACCGCTGCACGCAGGAAGGTCGGATGCTAATTTGGACAGCAGTACCTCTTGAATTGCTTGCCACTGCGCCTCTGATTCTAACCGCCGTGTCCTAACGTGAAATACAACGTTAGATAGCACGATAGCTTCCTGTAAAGCTCTCACATCCGGTTCAAAGCGATTCCAAATCTCTCTGGCAACTTCAAACTGTGACCTTTCGTCGCGAATAGCATTAAAAAGCCATTCTGCACTCAATAAGCGGACATATAGCAGTTCCGAGCAAGCTGCTGCACAATATAGTTCTCTATCGAGTGGCGAGATTGCCATTTGAAAGGCCAGTGTATCAAACATCATTGGAGAACGCAGCTGACTTAGCAGCGTCAGGAATCCTGTAATATCTAATTTGAGCGCCATATGGTATCCGCAGGTTAACCATGTGAGTCCGCGTAAATGGATATGTCCTGCATGGTCAATCAGCAAGTGGTACCCCTGTGGGCTTGGCCGAGCTTTTCCGTTTAGTAACGCCCACAGCGTATATTCTGGAGAAGATGCTCCACACTTCAGATAATCACACTGCTGCTCAGCGGCCTTTGCCAAATTTGGAAACTCTGATAAGAACAGAGCCTTAACTCCACCCGTGGATTGAAGCATTTCCGTTAGCGATTCCACTTGGCTCGTGCAAATATTGCTCAGCGCATAACAAAGCATTTTACATGCATCTATTCGATCACTTTGCGCTCGCTCTGCTACGGCCGTAAGGACTGTAGAGAAATCATCTTTGCAAATACATATCTGATTTGACAATTCATCATACCACTGCCGCAAATACCTTTCCGCTGCTGACTCTGCTGAAGTTTCGCTTTGAACCTGACACCGGTATGTCTCAGAGGAAAAAAGGACCTCATTTGAGATTCTCAATGCTCTTGGCTTCTGCTGTTGGATATCGGAATCAGAGAGACTATTCAGGTACTCACAAACTTCCATGCATACCCGATGCTCCAACGGAGCTATGACAAGCGGAAACTTTTGCGCCATAGAGTTGAGAGAATTACTCAGAAGGAATCCATCGATCGTGCCGTCCTTGTGATATCGAATCAGATATCGGTCGTGAAAGACGCCTTTTTCACCACGCGTCAGATTTCTTACCACCAGATTGTTGTGGAGAAGGGGTGCTGTCCGCTGTAAAAAAGCGCGAGTTTCCTCGCAAACATTACTTTTTTGATTTGTGTCCGGATCAAGCGAGCCAAGCGAGGTAATGATCTCCAGTTCAAGGTCTGTTCGTTGTATTCTCGTCAACAGTTTTTCTGCTGCCCGTGCAGAGAAGTATGGATCGGCAATTACCGCCTTGCAAACAGAGGATTGCTCAATATATGCTCTTACCTGCAAAAAGCTATCGATCTCTCCGGTTGTGGGGGCGTTAGAAATAAATGCCCCAGTTTCTTTTTTTCCCTGATAATCTTTAAAAAGAGAGTAGCCGTCCTCCATCGCCTCATCTAACACGGACTCGTGTTCGCTGCGAATGCTGATTGCACGATCCGTAGTGATGCGTTGGACTTTCATGAGTTGAGTTCGAATCAGTTCGCTGCTCTTTGCTGCAGAATGTAATAATTTATTTGTCCAAGAGTCTCCGATTTGATATGGAGTACCGCCCCACCTCGAGATGATGGAGAGTCCCATCATCAGCGCAATGCTTTGGGAGACGATTAGCTTTCCTGTGGCGGCATTCCATGCGTGGACCACAACCGATGTCATTGGCTCATTAGCCTCGAAGTAGATTTCCTTTTTATTTGCAGGCCATACTTGTGTCTGATTACAGATCACATAGTCTTTATACTTTCCGATACAGTTAACAATGATGTCTTCTGCAAAATCTTTGCGCTTGCGAATCGTTGTAACCCGCAGGCCTTGATCCTTGTGGATATCTATTTCAAAACTGCTATTCTCAGGGGTACGATAATACACTTCGTAGTTGCCAAAACGGCGTCCATCCATGCAGAAGTCGATTCCACAGTTGCATTTTGCCCATTCAAGAAGTTCAAGTGTTTGCTCGTAGCGCGTTCTGCCATCTGCACTGAATTCATTTTGTATCTCACTCAACAGAGAATGCTTTTCTCTGTTCCAAAATTCAGAGAGATAACAGAATTCGGATATGGGCACAGTCTGCTGTTCTTCATCATCAGAATATAGGAGCTGCTCTCTTTTATACAACTGCGGCGATTTGAGAGTTACCCTTTCGCATAACATGATTGGTTCGGTACCCGTCAGATTTATCGAAAAATTATCTGCTTCGCTTGGCGATAGGATCGCCTTTACAATCAACTTTTGCCCCTTCTTGTCCGCAGGAAAGGCCTTCCACAGATATGAGGATTGCTCGGTTTCACTGCTGAACCCATAGAGAAGTCTGTATTGTGTATCCACCTTAAAAAGTAATAACTTGACAAATCTTTTCCGCATTTTGCATCCCCTTCGTCAATGTTGAGCAGGCTTTTCAAAGTGCGCTGCTATTTTACCGTTATGATCTGGTATCATTATAGCAAGTATACCCCTCCACTATCGATGCTCGCAATATTGGAATCCAGCAATCTGTGAGATTCCAATATGCAAGCATTTTATAGTAGACAATATGCAACGTTTTTCGACACGCAACACACCACAAATGTGGGAAGTCGTTTCACGGCTGCAATTCAAAATGGAGGGACTTTTATGAAAATCAAAAACGTGGCTATCAAAAACTTTAGAGGCTACAGCGATGAGATTAATAGCGACTTTGAAGATTTAACAGCATTCGTTGGGAAAAATGATATTGGAAAGTCAACTATTTTAGAGGCACTTGACATTTTCTTTAATGACGGGAAAGGCGTAACAAAACTGGACAAGGCAGATCTGAATGTTGAAAGTAAAGCGCGTCAAGAAACAGATATCTCAATCCGGGTCTGCTTTACAGATCTTCCTGAAAAGATTGTTATCGACACAACAAATGAGACATCACTTAGCGCAGAGTATCTGCTTAATTCGGACGGCTTGCTTGAAGTTGTCAAACGTTATCCTAATGCAGGTACACCAAAAGTTTTTATTTGTGCGATGCATCCGACGAATCCGGAATGTGCAGACCTACTTACTAAAAAAGATAGTGATCTTAGAAAAATAATTGAGACGAGAGATATCCCATGTGAAGATAAGACGAGAAACGCTGCAATGCGAACGGCAATTTGGAGCTACTACGGTGATGATTTGCAGGTTAATTCAGTCGAACTGGATGTAACTAAAGGTGATGCCAAACCCATTTGGGAGAAGCTCCAAAAATATCTTCCGGTTTACTCTTTATTTCAAGCCGACCGAAAGAACAGTGATAGCGACAGTGAAGTTCAAGATCCTTTACATGCGGCTGTAAAAGAGATATTACAAGATGAAGGTATCAGCCAAACCTTAGATCATGTTGCAGAAATTGTAGAAGGAAAGCTGCAAGAGGTTGCGACGCGTACTCTTGAAAAGCTGCGAGAGATGAGTCCTGATATAGCCAATACATTGAGTCCTGTCATTCCACCTGCTTCAAGCCTGAAATGGGCAGATGTGTTCAAAGCGGTCACTATTTCCGGAGATGAGAGCATTCCTATTAACAAACGTGGTAGCGGATCTAAGCGACTGATATTGCTTAATTTCTTTCGTGCAGAAGTTGAGCGTCGCAAGGATGAAGCAAATGCTCCCGGCATTATTTACGCCATTGAGGAGCCGGAAACGTCACAGCATTCAGAAAACCAGAAAAAACTTATCAATGCATTGATCACACTCTCCGCTGAAAGCAATGTTCAAGTAATTATCACTACTCATAGCGCGGTACTTGTTAATGCGCTCGACTTCAAAAATATCCGACTGATTTGTGCGGATGGCTCTCGAAAACGTGTTGAGGCTGTGCACTCGGGACAGTTACCGTTTCCTTCGCTTAATGAAGTCAACTATCTCGCGTTTTCCGAGATATCCGAAGGGTATCACGACGAATTATATGGCTACCTCGAAGAACAGGGGTGGCTTAACGAGTATAAGCAAGGTAAAACAACCGTTTCTTATAAAAAAATCAACACCAATGGCACAACGCGAGAGCAGCAGATATGTATGACAGAATACATTCGACACCAAATTCATCATCCTGAAAACACATATAATGCGCGCTTCAATGATTTGCAGCTCCGAAGATCTATTGAAGACATGCGAGCTTTTGTTACTTCTAAAGCCCAAACTTCGGGAACCACTTAAATTCTTCCATAAAGGTGAGAATTCTGATTTGAATAGGGATTGCCTTTCAGAGGACCTAAAGCATTCGACCTTTCAATATTGGCTTTGCCATGCAAACGAAGGGCCCAGCTGTGGCTGGGCCCTTCGCTGAACTATGAGCGACAGACTTTTGACTTTCACACATGTTACATTCCTACATAAAGAGCTGCGAAAAGCATTATGGGGTGTCTATGTCAATCCTACCGACAGAACTGGTTTATATTTGAGGATTATGCGCTCAAGTCATGGATCGACCTTGAATTGCAAAGCTGGAGAGAGTTTTCAAAAAATTAACATGGAATAATTTGCTGGCAGATTTTCCAAATGGGACAGAGATTCCGATGGCGGGTGAAAGCCCGATCTGAATCTCGAATTCTCGCGTTGCTGGAATAACTTTAGTTATATCCGAAATCAGTGCAGGGAGATAGACAAGAAGTTTTTCCAATTCTTGCCAATTCCCGTACTGAATTTCTTGCTCAAATGTTGTTAACCAGCTACGGAACTCTGCAACTTCACGCTCTGATCTAATTTGCAGCGCAGTCTGTATTAGGGACTTGTCTGAAGCTGTATTAGCAGCGATAAAGTCAAAAAGAACAGGCTGTGAGAATTTTATTTTTGATTTTCCCAAACGATGGTTTAGTGACTCATAGTACTCTTTTAAAGATTTGTCGAAATAGTCCATGACATCCTTTCGGTTACATGGAGAAATGAGATTGCACTGCTGAAGGTATTCTGCACGTTCTTTGCATGGAAGATATGAAATATTATGCTTGTTGCAGAACGTACTATACATAAGCGCCTTTTCAGAAATAATGCTGTTTTCTATATCGCCTAAACTATGAACAGAGATATTTTCCTCTTTAGGTATTGCAAAGGGTGACAGATATTTTTCGTAACCAAAGCGATACAAAAACTTTTTCCAATATTGAGAGTATTCATTATCTATGAAGTAGACATGATCCCATAAGACGAGAGCTTCAATCAACTTGACATATTCTTCGTTCGGAGAAGAGATTTTTTCGTATGTGTCATTTATACTAATGGCAGCGCGTTGCAATGTCCAATTGTCAATCATAATATCAGCCATATCTGATGTCCTTTCCGCTCTTACTGATTGGTAGCACTACATCCAATGAAAACAATCTTACATGTAAGGCAAGTTCACTTTTCTGAAATGACGGAATATCTGCATTCTTATTTGCGCTTTTCAATAATACACAATACCGAATTCTGAATCATATGAGAGATGCGGCGATGCTGCAAAAATTATTTGGATCGGGGCTTTCTTAAAGCTTTTTGGGTCGAATCTTTCATATTGGTATACGATAATAAGTTTTTGCTGCCCAAAGCACCTTTGGCCATGTGATTTTTTGCAAATGTATTAAACCCCTCTTTTATGCCGCCGCCTCCTATTTTAACGGAGCCGCCACCAACATTGGACAACTGTGTCATGTATTTTGCACCTCCTTTTAGACTCGCAATGGGAGTCCCAGTGGATGCTGTAGCTTTTCCTAATCCGCGCTTGATTTTTTCGCTTGTCTCCGCATATATGGCTTCTTCGTCCTTGGTGCGTTTATGAATCGCGTTTTTTGAAGAAACGCTGGAATTATGCATCTCAAAGTTGGACAGAGATTTATTTTTCTTCATTTTTATCACACCTTTAGAATATATTATCTAAGACTGAAATGCACCTTATACTATTATGTGTGTCGATCGGCACAAAAAGTTTCACCTTAAAGAATAAATTCTAAAACTTCCGTTTTTACTATGGGAATCAAAGCGGTAGAAATGTTTATAGGTACTTCACTTATAAAAGCGCATAATCGTGTCAATGAAACCTAATGCTCTTTTTTGATTATCCTACTCTTTGAATAACTATTTCAGTGACACATAGTGGGAGATTGACGCAAAATCCCTAAAAGACGGAGTAAGAAATAACCGACACTTTTACTGGTGGCGTATCAGCAAAAGACCGAAAGAATTACCTCTAAATTACTGTTGGATGGGGATTGAACATTCCGCAGATTCTGTGTTATTATTATGTTGTGAAAAAGGAAGTGCTCTTCGGGTAAACTGAGGAGAACTTCTTTTTGCTATTTTAGCCCCCTGCAGCAAATATGTAGATGAGGTGACATGAGCGTATGAAAGAGAAAATGTTTGCCGGATATCCAGATGTAGTAAATGTTGATCAACTTAGAGAGATGTTGGGTGGCATAGGCTACAAGGCGGCATATGGTCTGCTGCACGACGGCAGCATTCGCTTTTTCAAGATAGGGAAAGCGTTTCGTATTCCCAAAATCAACATCATCAAATATCTGCAAAGGAACTCTGAAATCTAAATACTTTTGCCCGTGAAAATAAAGTCTTGCGAACCATTGTTCCAGCGGATTCAGCATGCTACAATAATGTTGTCGTTTGTTGAAAGACGCTACTGTTAAGTAAGGAGGTTAACAGAATGGTAGCGGGCCATCTGCAAGAGAAAAAAGGACTTTTTTATATTGTATTAAACTTTGTGGACTCGGATGGAAAGCGAAAACGTAAGTGGATAGCAACAGGACTGCCGGTGAAGGGCAACAAACGAAAGGCAGAGGCAATGCTGGTAGCAGAACGACAAAAATATCAGCCTGCTGAGTATCAGCGTACAGCCGATGCCAATATGCTTTTTGCCGACTATATGCTCTACTGGCTCAGGCAAATCAAATCATCCGTGGATATAACGACTTACGCTGGATACAAAACGAATGTTGAAAAGCGTATCGTCCCGTTTTTTCGTGGGCGTAAGGTCACGCTGGGCGGTCTGCGTGCCGGTGACATTCAAGACTTCTATACCTACTGTGCAACGGAACTGGAGATCAGCAACAACACAATCATCAAGTACCACGCAAACATCAGCAAAGCCCTCAATGATGCCGTTCGGCTGGAGAAGATCCCGATGACTCCCCTAAAACGCGGAATGCGTCCTAAGCAGGTCGAGCACATCGGAAAATTCTATACCCTGTCAGAGGTAGAGCATCTGCTTAGTTGCGTAAAGGGTGATGGAACTGAGTTTCCCGTGCTGATGGCAGCATTTTATGGGCTACGCCGTTCTGAGATCATGGGCCTGAAATGGGATTCTATTGACTTTGACGCCAATACGATCACGATTGCGCATGTAGTTGTTGAGGTTAGTATTGATGGAAAAGACACCATTGTTGCAAAGGATCGACCGAAGAACAAAAAGAGCTATCGTACTTTGCCGCTAGTTCCGGAATACCGAAGGTTGCTGCTTCAAATGAAAAAACATCAGGAGGAATACCGCGAACTCTGTGGCAACTGCTATCATGAAAGTGATTATATCTATGTGAATGATCTCGGGGAGCCAATCAGGCCTAATTATGTGTCGCAGCATTTTAAGTTGGTCTTGAAGAATAACAACCTGCGGGAGATCACTTTCCATGAATTGAGACATACCTGCGCGAGTCTCCTTCTCAAGAGCGGAATTTCAATGAAAGATATTCAGGCGTGGTTGGGGCATAGCAATTACAATACAACTGCAAATATCTACGCCCATCTGGAGTCAAGCTCGAAGGAAATCACAGGCAATGCGATGCAGGACAATTTTACCATCAGTGCAAACCTTGCAGCAAGAGAAGCTGTGCAAGAGTGAGAAGCGCGGTTGAACGCGGCTGAAAATGGAAAAGACTGAGCTTTTCCTATATGGAGAATCCCAGTCTTTTCAAGTGGTGCCGGTGGTGGGACTCGAACCCACATGGAGTTGCCCCCGGCGGATTTTGAATCCGCTACGTCTACCAATTCCATCACACCGGCATTATTCAGTTGTTGCGAGTCTCATTTTTCTGAATCCGCCGTAGGGCAGAACTTTAGGGCAGAACTCACGAAAAGCCCGTTCTTAGGATACACCGAAAAGTCAATAATTGCAAGGGTTAGGCCGGTTGGATGAGCTAGTAAGCGTACAGTCTTTTGAGTCCGCTACGTCTACCAATTCCATCACACCGGCAGGTGCAATAATTATTATATGCGATGCAGGGAGCATTTGCAAGCAAAACTTTTCGAAAAAAGGCTCCGGCGCACTGCGCCGGAGCCTTTCACAATGTAAGATCACACGTAGCGCTGATTGATGACGTCGAACACGCCGCGCGTCGTGAGGCGCAGCGTTGGAATGACGGTCAGCGCCATGAACGAAAGCGTCATAAACGGGTCGACCCCGCGCGAGACGCCGAGCTTGAAGGCCTGCTCCTTGGCGTTTTCGAGCGCCTCGTTGACCTCGATAAGCGGCGCTTCGCTCATGATGCCTGCAATCTGGAGCTGGAGCTCGCCGAGCACCTTGCCGTCGTCCATCACGACGATGCCGCCGCCGAGCTCGACGACGCGGTTGACCGCCGCAGCCATGTCCTCCTCGTTCGCGCCGACGACGATGATGTTGTGGCTGTCGTGCGAGATGGATGTCGCCACCGCGCCGGACTTGAGGCCGTAGCCCTTGATGTAGCCGATGCCGATGTGGTGCGTGTTCTTGTGGCGCTCGATGACGGCAATTTTCAAGATGTCGTCCTCAACGCTGATCTTTTCGGCGTAGCCCGCATCGGTCGTGACGATCTCGCCGGGCACCATGCCGAGCACCGCGCGCGGGCGGGACTCGATAAAGTCCGTGGCCTCAAGGTGCGCAACGTGGAACGTCTCGTGCGAGCGCTTGACGAGGTGCGGATCGATCTCGGGCGCTTCAAACGGCGTGACGGTCTTGCCGTCGAACATCAGCTTGCCCTTCTTGTAGACCTCAAGGATGTTGAAGTCGTCGAAATTGTCGATCACGACAAAGTCCGCAAGAAAGCCCGGTGCGATTGCGCCGCGGTTGTTGAGCAGGAAGTAACGCGCGGCGTGGTGGCTCGCGCATTTGACGGCGATGATCGGGTCGACGCCCGACTTGATGGCACGGCGCACGATGTAGTCGATGTGGCCCTTTTCGAGAAGATCGTTCGGGTGCTTGTCGTCCGTGCAGAACATGCAGTAGGTGTAATACTGCGGTGTGAGCAGCGGGAGCAGCGCGTCGAGGTTGCGCGCGGCCGTGCCCTCGCGGATCATGATGTACTGTCCGCGCTCGAGCTTGGCGATGGCATCCTCCACGGTGCTGCACTCGTGGTCGGAATAGACGCCGGCGGCGATGTAGGCGTTCAGGTCGTTGCCCGAAAGGCCGGGGGCGTGGCCGTCGATTTTTTTGTGGTGCGCCTGCGCGGCGACGATCTTTTCGAGCACCTGCTCGTCGGCGTTCGCGACGCCGACATAGTTCATCATTTCGGCCAGACCCTCGACGCGGTTGTGCTCGTAGAACGAGTCGATCGCGCGGTAATCGAGCACCGCGCCGGATTCGTCGAGCGGCGTTGCGGGCACGCAGGAGGGGAGCATGAAGCGCACGTCAACGGGCAGATCTTCCGTCGCCTGCAGCATATACTCGATGCCGTCGGTGCCCATGACATTGGCGATCTCGTGCGGGTCGGTGATGACGGTCGTGGTGCCGTGCGGAATGACGGCGTTGGCAAATTCCTTGGGGGAAACGAGCGCGCTCTCTAAGTGGATGTGCGCGTCGACAAAGCCGGGCAGCACGAGCTTGCCGCCCATGTCGACCTCGACCGCACCCTCGTAATGCTCGCCCATGCCTGCGATCAGCCCTTCGGCCACGGCGATGTCGCCATGGCTGAGCTCGTTGCAGAAGACGTTCACATACGTCGCGTTCTTGAGCACGAGGTCGGCCTTCTGCCGTCCCGAGGCCACCTCGACGACGTGGAGCTTCTTGTTCAGCTTGCGGTTGATCTTTCCTGCGTAGCTTTCCCGGTATGCCATGCGTTTTCCTCCTTATTTTGTTGTGTTTGACCAGTTTATCGGATGAATCATCCATCTTCCTCGTTTATTTTTTATAGGATACTACGTTCTTTTGCACTTGTCCAGCAGAAAAAGCTAAAATATTTTTAGTAAAACTGACGAAAAGTGAGAAGAACGCAGAAGTTCACTGTATCATAAACTGTATGATGGACCGGACAAATACAGGCCGTTGCCGAAAGATAGCTTTTCACAAAATGCTGTTTACAAGCATCTGATAATACAGTATAATTAAACAAACGGTATAGAGATAAATGAATATTTTCAACTAAAAGACGAATAAAACGCGCTGGCATTCACTGCGCCGGGCTTGCTTGAAGTGGCCCGCACACAAAATGGAGGCTGCGGCAATTTTAGGACCGGACAAGGAGGGGGAAGATATGAAAACCGAGCATTCCTATTCCGCAAAGGGCGTTTTGGCTGCGCTGGGGAGATCCGCTTTGTATCAGCTCTTTTTCGTGGCGGTGCAGGTTTTGCTGCCCTTTGTCTATGGGATCGGTATCGCTGCCGATGCGGCGATCAATAGGGGTGCGGACCTTGCACAGGGGGCACAGGCGGTGGCGGAGCGGCTTCTTGACGGCCTGTCGGCGCTCACGCTGCTATCGTGTCTGATCATCGCCGCGGTACTGCTGCTGTGGTTCCTGCTGCGGAAAAAGCCGCTATCCGAGGCGGCGGGCCTTCGTCACTGCTCGGGCTGGACGGTGGGCTTCTGCGCCTTCGGTGCGGTCGGCCTCTATGTGCTGGTCAGTCTGGTGCTTGCCCTGCTGCCGGAAAGCTGGATGGAGGAATATGGAAAAGCCATGCGCCTGAGCACAGAGACGGGGCTGATCCCGGCGCTTGCCGTGGTGGCCGGCGCGCCGCTTGCGGAGGAACTCGTGTTCCGCGGCGTCATCCAGTCGCGGCTGGAACGGGCCATGCCGGTGTGGATCGCAATTGTACTGCAAGCGGTACTCTTTGGATTCATCCACGGAACGCCGGTGCAGATCGGCTACGCGTTTCTCATGGGCCTGCTTTTCGGCTATATTCGCTATCGCACGGGGAGCATCCTGCCCACGATCGCCGCGCACGCCGCGTTCAACGCAATGAACGACCCGCTGGGGCTTTTGGGCGGTTTTGCGGAGAAGTGGCAGTTCCTTGCCGTCATGGCCGCCGTATGCGCGGCGGGCTGCGTGCTCTGCCGCCGCGGTTTGAGCGGACTAAGAACAGCGCCGGAGGCCGAAGCAAGGCCTACATCGCCGACGGTCTGCGAGGAGATCACCGAATAACAGAGAAAGCGCCTTTCAAAGAAAAGCTCTTTGAAAGGCGCTTTGCGCTTCTGTGATTGAATCTTTTTACTTCACGCTGCCGTCGGCGTTGAAGACGGGCAGCTTTTCAAGGAACAGGATGTCCTTGCGGTCGGCTGCGCCGCCCTCGGCGAGAACGGCCATGCGGCCCGTAACGGTGCCGCCCGCCTTTTCGACGAGTGCTTCCATCGCCTTGAGCGAGCCGCCCGTGGAGATGACATCGTCGACGAGCAAAATCTTCTTGCCGCGGATGAGGTCCGCGTCGTCAGAACCGAGGAAAAGCTTCTGCTGGGCGACGGTGGTGATGGACTTGTCCTCCACGGAAATGGGGTCGGGCATGTAGACCTTGGGGCCCTTGCGCGCGATAAAATACTTTTTCGCGCCGCTCTGGCGCGCCATCTCGTGGATGAGGGGGATGGACTTTGCCTCAGCGGTGAAGAGGTAATCGTAGTCGATGCCATCGGCGAGCTTCAAGAGCTCTTCTGCGCAGCGCACAGTCAGCTCCGCGTCGCCGAACATGATGAAAGCACCGATATAAAGATCGTCCGTTACCTTGCAGATGGGAAAGTCGCGGTCAAGACCCGCGACATGCATCGGATAAGTCGCCATAAAAGGAAGCTCCCTTCGCGTTTTACATCTTTTTCTGCCGTTTCGCGCGGCAAACAGGATTTAGTATATCTTTTTTGCACGGATTGTCAAGCGGTCAGACCTCGGTGTCGCCCTCGGGCAGGATGATCGCGCAGGCAATATAGGCGAGCACGCCAGTACCGGCGGCCAGAGCGAGGACCGCCCAGAGCACGCGCACGATCGACGGGTCAATGTTGAAGTAGTCTGCGATGCCTGCGCAGACGCCGCAGATCATCTTGTTGTTGCGGGACTTGTAAAGACGCTTTCTTTCGTCCATGATCGTTCTCCTTATCCGGCTGCGAGAGCAGCCACGGTGGGTTTGTAAACAACTATTATAGTATACCACGTTTTTGCACGTTGTAAAGTGCGGTTTTTCCGCGTTTTGGGCAGGAAAAGGGGAGCGCGCAGAGGAAAATGCGCGATATTTTGCGCTTTTGCCGCTTTTTTGCCGGCAAGGGGCAAATTCCCCCTTGCAAGTTCCTTTTTTCTGTGATATAAGTACCACTTAGACAAATGCTGTGAAAGGGAAAATAGCGTGTTTGTTCCGCGTAGAGAGGACCGGTCGGCGGCTGGGAGCCGGTCTGCGGGATGTCGCTTGGTTCGCCCCCGAGCAGCCGCGAGGAAATGCGCGGCCGGTCAGCCCCCGTTACGGGCAACGAGCGCGCGCCTTTGGGCGCGAATCAGGGTGGTACCGCGGAAGAAAGTCTTTCGTCCCGAGAGTGTCGGGAGGAAAGGCTATTTTTTTGCCCCTGCCGCCGATTTTTGAAATTCTGCAAATTTTTACCTGAAAAGGAGAAATGATATGAAACAACAACTGGAAGCGATCCGCAAGGCGGCGCTCGATGCGATCTCCAACGCCGGCAAGGCGGAGGACCTCGAAGCACTGCGCGTCCGCTACCTTGGCAAAAAGGGGGAGCTGACCGCCGTTTTGAAGCAGATGGGCAAGCTCAGCGCCGAAGAGCGCCCCGTGATCGGGCAGCTCGCCAACGACGTGCGTGCCAAGCTCGAAGCGAACATCGAGGAAAAGACGAAAGAGCTCGCCGACAAGGCCATGGAGCTCAAGCTCAAGTCCGAGGCCGTGGACGTGACCATCCCCGGCAAGCAGGAAAAGATCGGCGTGAAGCACCCGATGTATCAGGTGCTCGACGAGATCAAGGACATCTTCGTCGGCATGGGCTTTGAAATTCTCGAAGACCGCGAGGTCGAACTTGCCGAGTACAACTTCACGAAGCTCAACGTCGAGGAGGGCCATCCCGCCCGCGAGTGGAGCGACACGTTCTACTTCACCGAGGACAGCTCGATCCTTCTGCGCACGCAGACCTCTCCGATGCAGATCCATGCGATGGAGACGCGCGAGCTGCCCATCCGCATTCTCGCCCCCGGCCGCGTGTACCGCAAGGACGAGGTCGACGCCACGCACTCGCCCATGTTCCACCAGATCGAGGGCATGGCCATCGACAAGGGCATTACGATGGCGGACCTCAAGGGCACGCTCAACGAGGTCGTGCGCCAGCTCTACGGCGAGCACACGGTCACGCGCTTCCGCCCCCATCACTTCCCGTTCACCGAGCCGAGCTGCGAAATGGACATTCAGTGCCACAAGTGCCACGGCGCAGGCTGCCCCACCTGCAAGGGCGAGGGCTGGATCGAGGTGCTCGGCGCCGGCATGATCCACCCGAAGGTCCTCGAGGGCTGCGGCATCGACTCCACGGTCTATTCCGGCTGGGCGTTCGGCATGGGCCTTGAGCGTCTGGCGCTCGGCCACTTCAAGATCAGCGACCTGCGTTTGATCTTTGAGAACGATGTCCGCTTCCTCGAACAGTTTTAATATTCCTCGCGAAAGCGGCGAGCCGCTTTCTGCGATCTCTTTCGCAGGGTGCTGTGCCGCACTCGCTTTGCTCGCACGCTTGCACCCTGAGCGGTGTTTTTTGTGACGCGCATGTCGTCACAAAAAACAAAATTTGATTGTTACTTCTTAGGAGGATACAAATATGATCCTATCCCGTAATTGGCTCAACGAATTCGTTGACCTCAAGGATATCACCGATAAGGAATTCAACGACGAGATGACGCTCTCCGGCTCGAAGGTCGAGACCATCGAGCGTCCCGACGAAAACCTCAAGAACGTGGTCGTCGGCAAAATTCTCGAGATGAAGCGCCATGAAAATTCCGACCACATGTGGGTCTGCCAGATCGACGTCGGTCAGGCTGAGCCCGTGCAGATCGTCACCGGCGCGTGGAACGTCCATGTGGGCGACTATGTCCCCGCAGCGCTGCACGGCGCGCATCTGCCGGGCGGCGTGAAGATCGAAAAGGGCGAGCTGCGCGGTGTTGAGTCGAACGGCATGCTTTGCTCGCCCAAGGAACTCGGCATGACGGCGGAGCACGACTTCCCCTATGCTGTCATCACGCCCGCCGCCATCCTGAACGACTATCATCCCATCGACAAGGATAAGCCCTCCATCCCCGCTGACATCAAGCCCGGCGACAAGGTCTACGGCCCTGTTGTTGCCGCCAGGGTGCTTGAATGTGCCCCGCTGGGCGACGGCACGTTCCACACCTGCCTCGACCTCGGCAATGCAACCGCTGTGCCCGATACGCGCTGCTCCAACCTTCACGAGGGCGACCTTGTCGCGTACAACACGAAGAGCGACACGATCTGCACGCTCGAAGACCTGCACGCCGAGCAGAAGGAGTTCCCCCACTGCATCGCCGACGGCATCTTTGTCTTACAGGAAGAGGACGCCGAGCCGGGCCTCAACATGGCGCACATCCTCGGCTTTGACGATTCCATCGTCGAGTTTGAGATCACGCCGAACCGCCCCGACTGCCTTTCCGTCATCGGCCTTGCCCGCGAGGCGAGCGCGACGTTCAAGCGCCCCCTTAAGCTGCACACGCCCGAGCCGCACGGCTGCGGCGGCAGCATCGCGGAAATCGTCGACATTGACATTGAGGACGGCGACCTCTGCCCGCGCTACACCGCGCGCATGGTGAAAAACGTCAAGATCGCTCCGTCTCCGCGCTGGATGCGCGAGAGATTGCGCAACAGCGGCGTGCGCCCCATCAACAACATCGTCGATATCACGAACTATGTGATGCTCGAATACGGCCAGCCGATGCACGCCTTTGACTTCAGCTGCGTCGAAGGCGGCCACATCATCGTGCGCACCGCGCGCGAGGGCGAGACCATCCAGACGCTCGACGGCAACGAGCGCAAGCTGACGCCGAACATGCTCTGCATCTGCGACGAGCACAAGCCCGTCTGCGTCGCGGGCGTCATGGGCGGCGCGAACAGCGAGATCGTCGGCGACACGGCGATGGTGCTCTTTGAGTCCGCTAACTTCAACGGCGTTTCCGTGCGCCGCACGGCCAGCGCCCTCGGCATGCGCACCGACGCCTCCTCCCGCTATGAAAAGGGCCTCGACATGATGAACACCATCAAGGCCGTCGAGCGCGCCTGCGAGCTCGTGGAGCTGCTCGGCTGCGGCGAGGTCGTCGACGGCGTGATGGACGTGGTCGCCAAGGAAAAGGCCCCCACGGTCGTCAAGCTCGAACCCGACAAGATCAACGCCCTGCTCGGCACGGAACTCAGCGAAGACCTGATGCGCGAAATTCTTGTCTCCCTCGGCTTTATCCTGAATGGCGATGACATCTACGTGCCGTCCTGGCGCGGCGACGTCGAGCATTACAGCGACATTGCCGAAGAGGTCGCGCGCTTCTACGGCTACAATAAGATTCCCTGCACGCTCATGCGCGGCGAGACCACGCGCGGCGGCTTTAGCGAGCAGCAGCGCTTCGACCGCACCATCGGCGGCGCTGTGCGCGCGCTGGGCTACGATGAGATCATCACCTATTCCTTCATCAGCCCGACCTATTACGATAAGATCCGCATGCCGAAGGATTCCTCGCTGCGCAACTCCCTGAAGATTTTGAATCCCTTGGGCGAGGATACCTCCATCATGCGCACGACGATCCTGCCGAGCATGCTCGAGATCATTGCCCGCAACCACAGCTACCGCAACAAGTCCGCCCGCCTCTATGAGCTCGGCAAAATTTACCTGCCGCGCGAGGATGGCCTTGCTGACGAGCCGAAGTACCTCTCCCTCGGCGCTTACGGCGACGGCGTGGACTTCTTCTCCTTCAAGGGCGGCATCGAGACGCTGCTGCACGAGCTGCGCATCACGGATGTCAAGTACGTCGCCTGCACCGACAATGATTCTTATCACCCCGGCCGCTGCGCGAAAGTGTATGCGGGCGAGACATACCTCGGCGTGTTCGGCCAGATCCATCCGCTCGTCGCGGCGAACTACGGCATGGACACCGAGGTCTACACCGCAGAGCTGAGCTTCGATGCGATGTATGAAAAGCGCGGCGACATCCCTGTCTACCAGCCGCTTCCGAAGTTCCCCGCCGTCACACGCGACATCGCCGTCGTGTGCGACGAGGCCGTCACGGTCGGCGCGCTCGAAGAGAGCATCCGCCGCGGCGCGAAGGGCCTTTTGAAGGATGTGTCGCTGTTTGACATTTACCGCGGCCCCGGCGTGGCCATCGGCAAGAAGAGCGTGGCGTTCAACCTCGTTCTGCGCGCGGATGACCGCAGCCTGACCGGCGAAGAGGCAGATGAGGACGTCCAGTCCATCCTCGCAGCGCTCAAGGCCGACCACGACGCGGTGCTCCGCTGAGAATTCCTTAAGGAAACATTACGATTTGGTTACAGTTGACAGCGCTCTCTTTACTTTTTGAAATTGCGTTGCTATACTGTCTGCATGGAAAGGAGGGGCTCTCCCAATGGAAGAATTTACCCGAAAGTTTAATGTTGCGCAGGAAAAGGACGCTGAGATCCGTCATATTCTGACCACCGTTTATGCCGCGCTGGAGGATAAGGGCTATAATCCCATCAACCAGATCGTGGGCTACATCCTGTCGGAGGACCCCACCTATATCACGAACCATAACAACGCCCGCACGCTGATCCGCAAGCTGGATCGCGATGAGCTGCTGCAAACGCTTGTGCGCAGCTACCTCGGAAAGTAAGCGAAAACCGTCAAAATAACGACCCTCGGAGACCGTGAACGCGGCCTCCGAGGGTTTGTTGCATTTTTTCACCCCACTTTTATTGACAAGGGGGGCAAAAAATGCTATACTGCAAAAAGTTACAAAACGGTTACAAAGTTACAAATTGGTTACAAGGACAGGAGTGAGTCAGATGGCAGAAGCTACGGAAGGTCTCGTTTACCGCGGACACCCGCTGCGCCGTGTGGATAATCTCATCTACTACGGCTCGATGGCGGATAAATATATCGTGATGATGCAGGTGTTGGATACCACGCCGCTCAAGGATATCACGCTTGCCAAGCGCGTTTCCATTCAGTTGCAGATGACGGACGCAAGCCTCCGTTCGCGCGACCGTGTGGTCCGCTCGACGGAAAAAGGAAGCCTTGGCGAGGCGATGGAATTTGCCTCCATCTGGCTTGAGCGCGCGCTGAGCGGCAAGATGTAAATAGCCGCCGCGCAGCCCCCTGATTTTATTCACGAAAGGATGACTCAGCTATGAGAAACCATTCACGATGCTTATCGTTCCTGCTTTCGGGCATTCTCTCCGTCAGCCTGCTCGCGCCGCTCTCTTCGGCGCAGGCCGCTTACGACGGTTCGATCCGCAACCTCGTTGACCGCGTGACCGTGCTGACGGAATCCGTTCAGACCGAGAGCGCGAACGAAGAAGAGCTCGCCAAGCTCGATGAAATGCAGGCGGAGCTTGAAGACAAGGCTGACGCCAAGGAAGACGTGAGCGAGACCGAGACCGTCTCCATGGTCGTCACGGGCGGCACGATCAACGTGCGCACGGGCCCCGGCACAAATTACGACAAGATCACGCAGGTGGTCAGCGGCAAGCAGGTCACCGTCGTCGGTGAATCGAACGGCTGGTATCAGGTCACGTTCGACTCCACGACCGGCTGGCTGCTCGGTGAATATCTGCGCGATCCTGCCGACCTCGACGGCACGGTGGGCGCGAAGGTCGTCTCCATGGCGATGCCCTTCCTCGGCACGCGCTACCGCTCCGGCGGCGCGTCCCCCAACGGCTTTGACTGCTCGGGCTTCACGATGTATCTCTACGCGCAGCTCGGCTACTCCCTGCCGCACTCGGCGACCGCCCAGTATAAGAACTGCGGCTACGCCGTCGCCAAATCCGACTTGCAGCCCGGTGATCTGGTGTTCTTCTCGGATTCCTCACACGCCATCGGCCACGTCGGCATCTACATCGGCAACGGTCAGATCATCCACGCGCGCTACAGCGTCGGCAAGATCACGATCGACAGCCTGTCCGCGAGCTACTATGCTTCCCGCTACGTCGGCGCGAAGCGCATCGCGTAAAAGTACATAAAGAAAGCGGAACAGCTTAGGCTGTTCCGCTTTTTTTATGTATTCAAAAAAGTGACAAAGCCGCTTTTTTGAGAAGGTTTCGCTGCATTCTGTGCCTCGGTTGTCCGCTTAAAAGCGGACAATTCGACACTCACTTCGCGCAAAGTGTTTTCTGCCACGCACATGTCGCGGCAGAAAACGAATTTGATTTTATTTCGTGCTGTGCGCAGCACGAAACTCTGCGAGGCTTTTTATTCGACTGGCGATTCTGCGGCGTTCTCAGCCTTCGCCGCCTCCGCGGCGAGAATGACTTCTGCTTCGGCTTTGGCTTCAGCGAGGACTTTTTTCTCGCTCTTTGTTTTGAGCTGCTTTTCGTCGAACTGTGCCC
>OBLG01000986.1_pt1 | contig 24954 bp, 20 predicted proteins | sample 1517451 | NCBI WGS metagenome assembly OBLG01 (sample SAMN04571694, study PRJEB22368) | human gut metagenome | biome: human gut; material: stool | host: Homo sapiens | place: Luxembourg | collected 2012-06-29
ATGTAACCGGCGTTGCGGCCCATGACCTCGACCACACTGCAGCGGTCGTGGCTCTGGGTGGTGTCGCGCAGCTTGTCGATCATTTCCAGAGCGGTGTTCATGGCTGTATCATAGCCGATGGTGTACTCGGTGCAGGCAATGTCGTTGTCGATGGTGCCGGGCAGGCCGATCATCGGGATGCCGCGGTGTGCCAGCTCACGTGCGCCGCGGTAAGAACCATCGCCGCCAATGACGACCAGTGCGTCAATGCCCAGCTCACGACACTTGGCAGCACCGCGGTCCTGGCCTTCCTTGGTCTTGAACTCCAGGCAGCGGGCAGTGTACAGAATGGTACCGCCGGCCGAAATGATGTTCGAGACGCTGCGCAGGTTCATTTCAAAGCATTCGCCGTTCAGCAGGCCGTTGTAACCACGCTGAATGCCGATCATGCGGTAACCTTTGTGCAAGCCGGTACGGACCACAGCGCGCACGGCAGCATTCATGCCAGGAGCATCGCCGCCGCTTGTGAGCACGCCAATCGTTTTGATTTGCTTTTCCATACGAGAGATTCCCTCCAATTTGTTTCTTCATTCACCCATGAGCCAGCGCCCTTCTTCATTACGCCGCTCAGTGTTTGCATCGTAAAGAATTGTTAAGACTTGCCTTTCAACATTATAACACATTCTCAGCCATTTGAAAATATTTTGGGCCCATTTTGAGCCCTTCCGACCTATCGAGATTCGTGCACAGAAATGTCATTTTGTTGCAATGTTCTCTGCGCCCACCAGTCTTTCCAGTTCTTCAAAGAAGAGCGGATGCCCGGAAGTGTACAGATGCCGGGGGGCCGCCAGCTTCTGTTTTGTGTCTTCCAGATACAGGATCACCGGCATATTGCCGTCAAAGATGCCCAGCAGATTGATCACCTTGGCATACTGCGGGCAGTTGCGGGACGGCAGACGGATATACAGCCGCTTTGCCGCCGCCTTGACCGGGTCCGGGCGGCCGTTCTGCGGGCGGGTAGGGTCGTAGCTGTCAATGGGCACGATGCTGTCCGCCAACAGCTTGGAGGCTTCGTCCTCCCGCACCGACAGGCGTCCGTCGATGACCACGACCGCATTTTCGCGGATAGCATCGCGGAAGGTGTCCAGCACCTTGGGGAACACGATCACTTCCATGGTGCCAGTCAGATCTTCCACGCTGGTAAAGGCCATCATACTGTTGGACTTGGTGGTCATCATGCGGTTCTTGACCACCGCACAGACCACACGCACCCGCTCGCCGTCCGTCACATGGGCGTCGTCGCCGGTGAGGTCCTTGATGGTGTGGGAACCGATGCGGGCCGATTTTTCCCGGTAGGCATCCAGCGGATGACCGGACAGATACAGGCCGCTGACCTCTTTTTCCTGCTGGAGCAATTCGGCATGGCTGTACTCCGGCAGCTGGCGGATCTCATAGCGGTCCTCCTGTGCGGCATCCTGCTCTCCCCCGCTCATCACCGAAAACAGGTCCAGCTGGCCGTCCAGATTGCGGCGGGTGTCGGTCTCGATGCTCTTCAGGATGCCCTCCACGGCTTCCACATGGCTGTGACGGTTGTTGCCCAACCGGTCAAAGGCACCGGCCTTGATCAGGCACTCCACCGCCCGGCGGTTCAATTCGTTGCCGTGCATCCGCTTGCAGAAGTCATACAGGCTGGTATAGGGCTTGTTCCGACGCTCCCGCACCACATTCTCGATCAGGTTACGGCCCACATTCTTGACCGCGTTCAGGCCGAAGCGGATCTGGCCATTCTCGTCCGCCGTAAAGCCGCCGCCCGAAACATTCACATCCGGCGGCAGCACCTTGATGCCAAGGCGGGCACACTCGCCGGAATACTCGATGACCTTGTCCGTGTTGTCCAGCACACTGGTCAGCAGAGCGGCCATGAATTCGCTGGGGTAATGGCACTTGAGGTAAGCGGTCTGGAATGCCACATAGGCGTAGCAGGCCGCATGGCTCTTGTTGAATGCGTAAGAAGCAAAACTGGACATCTCATCGTAGATCTCGTTGGCGACCTTTTCCGAAATGCCGTTGGCCACACAGCCGGGGCACTCGTGGCCCGGCTCGGTGCAGCCGTGCACGAAGTGCTCCCGCTCAGCCTCCATCACAGCGTGCTTCTTTTTGCTCATGGCACGGCGGACGTTGTCGGCCTGCCCGAAGGAGAAGCCCGCCAGCTCCCGGAAGATCTGCATGACCTGTTCCTGATAGACGATGCAGCCGTTGGTCACATCCAGGATATGGGCGAGCTGCGGGGTCTTGTAACTGATTTTGTCCGGCTCGTGGCGGTTGCGCAGATAGGTTGGGATGGAGTCCATGGGGCCGGGACGGTACAGGCTGATCAGAGCGATGACATCTTCCAGGTTCTGCGGCTGCAGACCTACAAGCACCTGCTTCATGCCGGAAGATTCCAGCTGGAACACACCCTCGGTGTCGCCCTGTCCCAGCATTTTATAGGTCTCCGGGTCGTCGTAATCCAGCTTCTGGATGGAGAACTCCGGGTGATGCTTCTGCACCGCCGTTTCCGCATCGCGGATAACGGTCAGGGTGCGCAGACCCAGAAAGTCCATCTTCAGCAGGCCCAGTTCCTCGATCTCGGTCATGTTGAACTGGGTCACCGGCAGGCCGTCGTTGGTGGCCAGCGGCAGATAGTAGTCGGTAGGTTCCGGCGTGATGACCACGCCCGCCGCATGGGTGGACGCATGCCGCGGCATGCCCTCCACCTTCAGGGCGGTGTCGATGAGCTCGGTGACCTGCGGGTCGGTGTCATAGAGCTTTTTCAGCTCGGTGGAAACTTCCAGTGCCCGTTTCAGGGTCATCTTGAGCTCCATGGGCACCAGTTTTGCCACCACGTCCACCTGCTGATACGGGATACCCATCACACGACCCACATCGCGGATGGCGTTGCGGGCGGCCATGGTACCGAAGGTGACAATCTGCGCCACATGATCGGCCCCGTATTTCCGATTGACGTAATCAATGACCTCCTGCCGACGCTCGTAGCAGAAGTCCACGTCAAAATCGGGCATGCTGACGCGCTCCGGGTTCAGGAAGCGCTCGAAGATCAAATTGTACCGGATGGGGTCGATATCCGTGATACCTACGCTGTAGGCCGCAATGCTGCCTGCACCGGAACCACGGCCCGGGCCCACCGGGATGCCCTGACTTTTGGCGTAATTGATGTAGTCCCAGACGATAAGGTAGTAGTTGGTGTAGCCCATGGTTTTGACCACGCCGATCTCATAGCTCAGGCGGTCCTTGTTGGCCTGCGGGACATTGGGCCCATAGCGGCGTTCAAGGCCCTCCCAGCAGAGCTTTTCAAAGAATGCCTGATTATCCATGCCGTCCGGGGCTTTATAATAAGGAATCTTGGTGTGGCCAAACTCAAAGTCAAAGTTGCACTGTTCTGCAATTTTCGCCGTGTTTTCGCAGGCTTCCGGCACCATGGAGAACAGGTCATACATTTCATCTGTAGTCTTGACGTAAAATTCGTCGGTCTGGAACTCCATGCGGTCGGCATCCTGAATGGTCTTGCCGGTCTGGATGCACAGCAGGATGGCCTGCATCTTGGCATCTTCCTTGCGCAGATAGTGGGAGTCATTGGTGGCCGCCATGGGGATGCCGGTTTCCCGCGCCAGCTTGATGAGCTGCGGCAGAACGATGTTGTCCTCTTCCAGCCCATGGTCCTGCAATTCGATGTAATAATTGCCTTCTCCGAACAAATCCCGATACCACAAGGCCGTGGCCTTGGCCCGCTCGTAGTCCCCGGCCAGAATGGCCTGCGGCACCTCACCGGCCAGACAGGCCGACAGGCAGATAAGGCCCTCGTGATACTGTTCCAACAGCTGCTTGTCCACGCGGGGCTTGGAATAAAAGCCCTCCACGAACGCTGCCGAGACCATCTTGATCAGGTTTTTGTAGCCGGTCTCATTCTTGCACAGCAGGATCAGATGGTTGTTGCCGTCGATCTTGTTCACCTTGTCAAAACGGGTGCGGGTAGCCACATAGACTTCACAGCCGATGATGGGCTTGATGCCCGCCTTTTTGGCTGCCTTATAGAACTGCACACAGCCGTACATGACGCCGTGGTCGGTGCAGGCAATGGCGGTCTGGCCGCATTCCTTGACGCGGTCCATCAGCTGGTCGATGCGGCAGGCACCGTCCAGCAGACTGTATTCCGTATGGATGTGCAGGTGGACAAAGTCTCTGCCCAAGTGGTTGTTTTCGCTGATTTCGCTCAAGGCTCTGCCTCCTGTCCTTTTTCCATGCGCTGCCGCAGGGCGTCTGCCAACGCTTCCAGTTTTTTCATCCGGTGCGAAAGGCCGGATTTGCTCACCGCCGGGTCAAAGCAGCCACACAACGCGGTAAGCGATAAGTCGGGGTATTGCAGCCGTACTGCTGCCGCCTGCTGCAGCACCTCCGGCAGTGTTTCCAATGCATCGTTTTCCTGCAGATACCGGATAGCCCTGAGGGTCTGGGCGTTGGCCCGGGCCGTTTTGCCAAGGTTGGCCGTGTCGCAGTTGGTCTGTCGGTTGGTCTGGTTGCGCACCTGCTTGAAGGCTTTCTGTGCATGGATCTCCTCTGCCGCACCGGCTGCCCCCATAAAGCGGAGCAGTCGTTCCAGATTGGCGCTGTTCTTGACGTAGACCAGGTTCACGCCGTTGCGGCGGGTGCGGTGCGGGGCAAATTCATGCTCAGCCAGCAGGGCTTCAAAGTCCCGGGCCAGATTGGTGCGCGCGGTCAGGAACTCCAGATTGTACTCCTTCTGCGGGTCTGTGACAGTGCCACTGCACAAAAAAGCTGCGCCAATGTATGCACTGACGCAGGTCTGACAGCGGATCAGGGCGGGGTCGATCTGCAGGCTCGTCTCGCTGCCGGTGGTGCCGAACAGTTCATGCATCCGCGCCACCTGTTCCGGCGCCCGGATGTTGAACTCATACAGTACGCCGCTGGGGCGCTGCTTTTCCAGAACGTCCCCCTGCACCCCGCAGCGGGCAAAAAGTTCCCGGGCCAGCTGCACTGTGTGGGGCTGCTCGGTCTGGAGCACCAGCCCCCCTTTATCAAAATATTTGGCAAAGCAGGCAAAGCCATACGCTGCCGCACGCACGCAGCAGTCCTTCTGCAGGCTGCGTTGTGCGATCTCCTCCCGTGCACGGGATGCAAAGCTCATAGTGGTTCCTCAATTCTGGTCAGCGGTTGGCATCGCGGTGTTGCACGCCCGGTTCGTAGCCGAGGGATGTGCAGTACTCCGCGATCTTGCGCGCAAAAGTAATGGAGCGGTGCTTGCCGCCGGTGCAGCCCACAGCAATGGTCAGCTGGCTCTTGCCTTCCCTGACATAGAGCGGCAGCGCCACCTGCAAAAACAACTCGTACCGTTCCAGCAGCTGCTTTGCCTCCGGGTGACTCATGACAAAATCCACCACTTCCTGATCCAGGCCGGTCTTGTGTTTGAGCCCCGGCACATAGAAGGGGTTGGGCAGGCAGCGCACGTCCAGCACCAGATCCGCCTCCGGCGGCAGACCAAACTTGAACCCGAAGGACATGATGGTGAGCCGCATGGCACTCTTTGCCCCGCCGTTCTTCAGGAACAGGTCGCAGATGCGCTCCTTGTTCTGGGCGGTGGAGAGCAGGGCCGTGTTGATGGTATAGTCGGCCCGCACCCGCAGCGGCTCCAGGATCTGACGTTCCTTCAGGAAGGCATCCCGGGTGGACAGTCCCTCTGCGATGCTGATGGGGTGACGGCGGCGGGTCTCGCTGTAGCGGCGCATGAGCACCTCGTCCGGCGCATCCAGGAACAGGATCTTGTAGGGTTTTTTCTGCTCATCCAGCTGCTGCAGCGCCTGTTCGATCTCTTCCCGCGTGCGGCAGCCACGCACATCCATACACAGCGCCACCCGTTCCAGCTGGTTATCGCCCGCCTTGGAAAAGGCCGTGATGCTGGGCAGAAGTGCCGCCGGGATGTTGTCAATGCAGAAATAACCGATATCTTCCAGCGCATTCATAGCAACCGACTTTCCTGCACCGGAAAGTCCGCTGACGATCAACAGTTCCATGGATCCGATCCCGCTCCTTTTTGAATCTATCTTATTTCACGACCCGGATCTCTTTTTCCAGATCGTAGCCGGTCTTTTCCTTTACAATGGCGCGCACCTCGTCACACAGTGCCAGCACATCGGCACAGGTGGCACCGCCCAGGTTCACCACAAAACCGCAGTGCTTGTCGCTTACGGCGGCACCGCCATGGCGGTAACCCCGCAGGCCGCACTGGTCGATGAGGGCCGCCGCAAAAGCGCCCGCCGGGCGCTTAAAGGTGCTGCCGGCGCTGGGCTTGTCCAGCGGCTGTTTGTCGATGCGCTTCTGCATCAGCTCGTTCATCCGGGCCTTGATGGCATCCGGGTCGCCTTTTTCCAGGTGGAACACTGCGCCAAGGATGCAGGCATCATTCTCTTCAAACGCGCTGTGCCGGTAGGAAAAGTCCAGCTCGGACGCTTCACTGTCCACCCAGCGGCCGTCGGCGGTGAGATAGCTGACGGCTTCCAGCACATCCTTCATTTCGCCGCCGTAAGCACCGGCGTTCATGTAGACGGCACCGCCCACCGTGCCGGGGATGCCATAGGCAAATTCCAGCCCGGTGTAGCCGTGCTGGAGGGCAAATTTGCACAGCTCGGAAAGTTTCAGACCTGCCGGTGCCGAAATATAATCGCCGTCGGCATTCTGATAAATCGACAGTCCCATTCCCGCTGCTTCGGCAGAAACATCAATGACTGCTCCTCGAAAGCCCTCATCCGCAAACAGGATGTTGCTGCCATTGCCCAGCAGGTAATAGCGGATCTCCGCCTGTTTGCAGAACTGAACGGTCTGACAAAGCTGATCTTCATCCCGCGGCATCACAAACAGGTCGGCCGGGCCGCCAATGCGGAAAGTGCAGTGTGCCGAGAGCGACTCGTTTTCTTTATAAAGGATTCCAGCCGCCTGCAGCTGCTGCTTGAGTTGTTCCATGGTGCGTGCTCCTTTAGTCCAGTTTATCGTCCAGACCCAGACGGATCAGCAGCTCCTTGGCCGCATTGTAACCCATCTTTTTCTGGCGGTTGTTGATGGCCGCGGTTTCCAGCACCACAGCAAGGTTGCGTCCGGGCGAGACCGGAATGCTGGTGCTGGGAATGCTGACGCCCAGAATGTCGTAATATTCGTTTTCCAGACCCGTACGCTGGTAATTCTTGGTAGGGTCCCAGGCTTCCAGCTGGACCACCAGGTCCAGGCTCTCGCTCAGCTTGACCGCACCCACACCGAACACCCGGGCCACATTGACGATGCCAATGCCGCGCAGCTCAATGAAGTGGCGGATATTCTCCGGAGCGGTGCCCATGATCTGCCGGTTGGACACCTTGCGCAGCTCTACCGCATCGTCGGCCACCAGACGGTGCCCGCGCTTGACCAGCTCAATGGCCAGCTCGCTCTTGCCGATGCCGCTGTCGCCCAGGATCAGGATGCCCTCGCCGTACACCTCCACCAGCACGCCGTGCCGGGTGATGCGGGGAGCCAGCTCCAGGTTCAGCACGCTGATCAGGCTGCCCATCAGGGTACAGGTCGTCTCGTTGGAGCGCAGCAGCGCCACGCTGTGCTTTTTGGCCAGCTCCAGCATCTCCGGGAACGGTTCCAACTCTTCGCTGCGGCCCACGATAACAGCCGGCGGCTGCTGGCGGAACAGCTGTTCCAGCGCCTCGTAGCGCTTTTCGGCCGAGAGCCCGGACAGAAAATTCATCTCTGCCAGACCCATGATCTGCAGACGGAGTTTATCAAAATAGTCATAGTATCCGGCCAGAAACAGACCCGGACGGTTGACCTCTGCGATCTCAACATTGATCTGGTCCAGTTCTTTGGGGGTATAGACCACCTCCAGGCTGACGCGCTCGGTCAGCGTTTTGAGCGAGACGTTGAACGTACCCATCCTTGTTCCTCCTGTGTTCTTGTGCCCGGCTGTGCGCCGGCAGCGGCACAATATATTCCTCCTTATATTATAATCGAGACGATTCCAGATTACAATCACTCTTTTCGGAAAAGTTCCTGACAATTTCCCGGGTCCTGAACTTCCACCCGAAAAAGCAAAGCACCCCATCTGCCGTACAAATTTTACCGTGTACCGCAGATGAGGTGCTTTTCCCTGCCTTGTTTTTTATCTTTTGAAAATATATTTTAGCAAGGCTATGACCACAAGGATTGGAAGGCCAAAAATAACAAGGATCATAATTAATTCGTTCGGGGTCATGATTTTGCTCCTCTCTGCGCTTGAAATTCTTCCAAGGATAAGCAAGGCTCATCCACTTATACAGCAATTATATAACGTTTTGTTTTATATGTAAATATAACAATTCGTTATGCGCTATATTCCCATTATCGCAAGATTAGAAGTCAGCGTAGCTGCAACGGCATAGTTGCGATACACAAACCAACGTTGTTGCTATTGCATTAAAAAGTTGGTTTGCTAGAAAGTTCTCCAGGATGAGAGGTGTTTGCCAATGTATCAACGCATCCGCGATCTGCGCGAAGACCGGGATCTGATGCAAAAAGACCTTGCAGCATATCTGAAATGCACACAGGTTTGTTATTCCAATTACGAAACTGGAAAGCGTGATATCCCGACCGATGTGCTCAAGGCGCTTTCCCTATACTATGATACAAGTGTTGACTATATCCTTGGTTTGACCGACGAACCAAAGCCTTATCCAAAACCGACCCGATAACACAGTCTGGCAGGAACGACCTGCTATGCTGTGTTTTTTTGTGCCCCGTGCACAAGATTTTTACATTTTTCTTACTTTACATGAGTTTTACATTCCGCAGATTTCAAATTTTACATTGCCGCCCTATACTGAGATCAGGAAGAAAACATGTCAAATCAAAGTGAGGAAAATCCTTATGACTATTTTCAATGTCTTTTCTCTGCTGGGCGGCCTGGCCCTGTTCCTGTTCGGCATGGACATCATGGGCAAGGCGCTGGAAAAGCAGGCCGGCGGCCAGCTGCAGAAGATCCTGAGCAAGCTGACCGACAGCCCGCTCAAAGGTTTCTTTCTGGGTCTGTGCGTAACGGCCATCATCCAGAGTTCCAGCGCCACCACCGTCATGGTGGTCGGTTTTGTCAACAGCGGCATCATGGAGCTGCATCAGGCCATCGGCGTGATCATGGGCAGCAACGTGGGCACCACCGTCACCAGCTGGATCCTGAGCCTTTCGGGTCTGCAGGGCGACAGTGTGCTGATCAAGATGCTCAAACCCACTTCTTTCAGTCCTTTGCTTGCATTTATCGGCATTTTGCTGTATATGTGTAAGAGTGAGAAGAAAAAAGGTGTGGGCACCATCCTCATCGGCTTTGCCGTGCTGATGACCGGCATGACTACCATGTCCAACGCAGTGCTGCCGCTGCAGGGCGAAGAGTGGTTCACCAGCCTGTTCGTCCGCTTCTCCAACCCCATCCTTGGTGTGCTGGTGGGCGCACTGGTCACCGGCATCATCCAGAGTTCCAGCGCCAGTGTGGGCATTCTGCAGGCACTGAGCGCCACCGGCGTGATCACCTACGGCAGTGCCATCCCAATCATCATGGGCCAGAACATCGGCACCTGTGTCACGGCGCTGATCTCCTCGGTGGGTGCCACCAAGAATGCCCGCCGGGCCGCCATGGTGCACCTGTACTTCAACATCATCGGCGTGACCATCTTCCTGTTTGGTTTCTACGGTCTGAACGCCGTGTGCCACTTTGCCTTTGTGGATTTCACCATTGAAGCCTGGGGCATCGCCGTGGTGCACTCCGCCTTCAACATCCTGGCCACCCTCATCCTGTTACCTTTTGCCAACGGGCTGGAAAAGCTGGCCATCCTCACCATCCCGGATTCCCCGGAAAAAGAGAGCTTTGCCCTGCTGGATGAGCGTCTGCTGAACACCCCGGCTGTGGCCGTGGAGCGCGCCCGCAGCGCCACCGCTGACATGGCAGAGCTGGCCCGCGTGGGCGTGGTGCAGGCCATGAGCCTGACCCACCAGTGGAACGACGAGCTGGCCCAGAAGGTGCGTGACGAGGAAAGCACCGTGGACCGTTATGAGGACGCTCTGGGCACCTACCTTGTCAAGCTGTCCGGCCGCGAGCTGAGCCACGCCGACAGCCAGAGCGTGAATACCCTGCTGCACACCATCAGCGATTTCGAGCGCATCAGTGACCACTCGGTCAACCTGCTGGAATCCGCGGAGGAAATGCACCAGAAGAACATTGAATTTTCCAAGGACGCACAAGAGGAGCTGCAGGTGCTGGAAGATGCCGTGCAGGATATCCTGAGCCGCACCACCGACGCCTTCCGCAAGGGAGACCTGCACCTGGCCAGCAAGGTAGAGCCGCTGGAAGCTGTGGTCAACGAGCTGGTGCGTGCCATCAAGGCACACCATATCGCCCGCCTGCAGACCGGCAGCTGCTCCATTGAGTACGGCTTTGTGCTGGACGATCTGCTGACCAACTACGAGCGTGTGTGCGACCACTGCAGCAATGTAGCTGTCGCTCAGATCGAGGTAGCACAGGACAGTTTTGACACCCACGCTTATCTCAACGATCTGCGCCATGGCAAAGATACCAAGGAGAGCGAAGAATTTCATCGTCGACTGGACAAATACCGGGAGCGGTATCTCTTCCCGGACAATCAATCTGCGGAGGAATTTGACAAATGATCTATATTGTAGAAGATGATGACGCCATCCGTGAGCTGGAGCAGTATGCCCTGCAGTCCAACGGTTATGAAGTGGCCAGCTTTGCCAGTTCCGAACCGTTCTGGCAGGCCATGCGCACCGAAGCCCCGGAGCTTGTGATCCTGGACGTGATGCTGCCCGGCGAGGATGGGTTCTCCATCCTGAAAAAGCTGCGCAACACCCCTTCCCTGCACCGGCTGCCCATCATCATGGTCACGGCCAAATCCAGCGAGCTGGACACCGTGCGCGGGCTGGACTGCGGTGCCGACGACTACATTTCCAAGCCGTTCGGCATCATGGAGTTCCTCAGCCGGGTGCGTGCTTCTCTGCGCCGGGCGGCTCCGGAGGAACGGCCCAATGTGCTCAGCTTCCATGAGATCCTGCTGGACAATGCACGTCACAGCGTGACGGTGAACAACCAGCCTGTCGAACTGACCTACAAAGAATACAGCCTGCTGCGCCTTCTGCTGGAGAACACCAACCTTGTGGTGACCCGCGAGACGATTTTGCAGGTGGTGTGGGGCACCGACATTTCGGTGGAAAGCCGCACCGTGGACATGCACATCCGCACCCTGCGCAAAAAGCTGGGCGATGCCGGACGCTACATCTGCACCATCCGCAAGGTGGGCTACAAGCTGGCCGATGACGAGGAGGCTGGAGACGAATGAAGCCGCACAGCATGGAAGAAAAAATCAGCTACCGGCTGTTCCTCATGGGCTTTCTGGGGCTGCTGTTCACCGCAGCACTGTGCATCTTTGTCTTTCACCGGGCTTTTACCGCCCAGGCCTGGGATGACCTGGAAAAAGAGAGCGATCTCATCCGTGCCGGGTATGACCTGACCAGCGAGCCGCAGCAGCTTTCTTTCTTTGTGACCGGCGACCTGCGCATTACGCTGATCTCCCCGGACGGCGACGTGATCTTTGAGTCTGCCACCGATCAGCCCATGGAGAACCATCTTACCCGTCCGGAGATCGTGCAGGCGCTGCAGGGCAGCATCGGCAAGGACATCCGTGATTCCCAGACCATGGGATATGAGACCTATTATTATGCCGTGCAGCTGCCCGGCGGCAACATCCTGCGCGTAGCGCAGGACGCCGAAACGGTGTGGTCGGTCTACGACGGAGCCCTGCCGGCCATCGTGCTGAGCTGCGTTGCCCTGATGTTGGCTGCCGCGATCCTGTCCACCCTGCTCACCCGCGCCCTTGTGCAGCCGGTGCTGAACATGACCGAGGATCTGGACCACATTCAGGATAAGGTCCCGTACAAGGAACTGATCCCCTTTGCCGAGAGCATCCATGCCGACCGCATCCTGCGGGAAAACAACGAGAAGATGCGGCAGGATTTCACCGCCAATGTGAGCCACGAGCTCAAGACCCCGCTGACCAGCATTTCCGGGTATGCGGAACTGATCGAGACCGGCATCGCCAAGCCGGAGGATGTGCCCGGTTTTGCCCAGAAGATTCATGGCGAAGCCAGCCGGATGATCCAGCTGGTGAACGATATCCTGCAGCTGTCCAGCCTGGACAACGCCTCCGAGACCTCCTCCATGCCGGAAATGGAGGTCGTGGACCTGCTGGACGTGGTCAAGGAGTGTGTGGAGCGTCAGAAGCTGAACGCCCGCCACGCCTACATCACCCTGACCTATCTGGGCGAGAGCGCACCGGTGCGGGGCAACCGCAATCTGTTGGATGAATTGTGCCAGAACCTGTGTGACAACGCCATCCGCTACAACCGCCCCGGCGGCAAGGTGCAAATCGTGACAGCATGCACCCGGGACGGCCATTGCAGCCTGACCGTGACCGACAACGGCATCGGCATCCCGCGCGAGTCGCAGAGCAGTGTGTTCGAGCGCTTCTACCGGGTGGACAAGAGCCGCAGCAAGGCCACCGGCGGCACCGGTCTGGGGCTGGCCATTGTCAAGCACATTGCCCTCATCCACGAGGCCCGCATCAAGCTGGAAAGTCAGGTGGACGTCGGCACGACCATCACGGTCACCTTCCCCACGGCATCCTGATTTTTCAAGCACCCAGAAATACAACGTCTGCCTGCAGCTGCGGGCAGACGTTTTTTGTTGGGTCAAACCCGTCGGGAGAGCCTGTGCGCAGCAGACTGTGCTCCTGCAGATGCAGCAGGTCTGTCCCCTGCTGCCAGCAGGAACGTACCACCCCAAGGCAAAGCTCTTCCAACTGTTGACACTGTGCCGCATCCGGCTGCGGCGTGCCGTAGGCCGTCTGGCAGTCCAGACGCAGGGTGGCCGTCTGCTTCCGGAGAGCAACTGAGACGGTGCACCGCCGGATGGTTACACGCTTTCCTTGCAGCCAGAAGGTTCGTTTGCCCGGTGTGCCCGTCAGCAGAAGAAACGCCTCTGTCTCGTTTTCTGTCAGGCGCTGCACCGCACCACTCCCGGTGCGGAAGGCCCCGCTGCCAGAAACCATCACTTTCCCTTCCTGTGCTTCGGGCAAGCAAAGCACAGGAAGCAACATGCTTTCCTCGTGTGCATACAGCCGGGGCATTGCCGCCGATCCCGCTTTGAGTTTGTCCAGCAGTTTGTCGGGCAGCGTCTCCGTTTTTCCGCACGACTGCAAGAGTATTTTCAGATCAAATTCTGTGCAGGAAAGTCGGGCCGCTGTGCGCCCGCAGCCGCGTTCCAGCACCAGATTCTCATAAGCTGCCAGCACGGCATCCTCCGTCTGCTCCGGGAACAGTACATAATCGCACAGACGATAATCTGCCGTCTGCGGCAAAGTTCCTTCGGCAGCGGCAAGGGCTGTTTCCAATGTCTGCCCTCGGCCATCGGCGATGCGCAGTGCGGCTGAGGCATCGGCTGCGTCGGCTGCCGCTTCCGGTGACTGATACAAAAGCCCCACCGACCAGGTCTGTTCCTTCTGTTCCAGATAAACCACCCGTATCATACTTTTTTCGGTGGTCTCACAGCGCAGGAACAGCAGGCACCAACCGACAAGCACCGCATAAAGCAGAATTCGGGCCCACCGCTGCTTCATTGCCGCACTTCCTTTCGCTTTTGTATGGCGTACTCCTGCCCCAGCATCCGGATGGTCGTGCACAGCACCCCGATGCGAAAAATCGCGCAGGTCAGCCAGACCAGCAGCAGCGCCGCGTCCAGCCGGGAAAATGTCCCGGTGCTCCATGCACGCAGCAATTCCCGCGCCGGGTATGTCCGACCGAACACCAGTGCCATGCCAAGCGTTGCCGCCGTTTGTACAAGGGCTGTGAGAATGGGCAGGCAGACACCACGCCGCTCCTCCCGGCCGCAGAGCAGCGGTACCGCAAAGTATTCCGCATAGACCGGAACGGTGAATGCCGTGCTCTGCGGCGCAGCCTGCGCAAACAGCCCGGCCCAGTGCATCTGCCGGGACAGCCCCAGCAGACACACCGCGCTTCCCACCGCCACAAACCACCACAACACCTGCGCCGGGGCACCCCATGCGCGGGCAGGCATCTGCCAGCCCGCCCAGAGCAGCAGCGGCAAAAAACCCAGCAATGCCAGCGAAGAAAACTCTTCCCGGCAGACTTGCAGAGCCTTCCAGAATGTTCCGGCCAGTTCCACCGCCAGCCAGACCTGCAGGCAAAATGCAGCTGTCCAGGCGGCAGGCTTTGGCGGGCCGGACTGCCAGAACCGACTGACCAAAGCAGAAAGTATCATCAGCAGTACTGCAGCCAGCACCTCCTGCCAGAGGAGTGCCCGGGACGAACTGCATACCGGAAGACGCTCCGCCGCTGCCGCGGCAAAGATGCTGATGGTCACTGCCGGCAATGAAAATTTGTCCTGTGTTTTATTCATGCGCGGGGCCTCCGTTTTTGCCAGATGTTGAACCCCTTGCGGGACAGGTGCCGATAGTTGCGCCGGATGACGCCGTCCTCGGCCAGCGGGCTTTGCGGGAACGGATGCTGTGCAAGATACGGCACCCCCAGCATGCCGGTGCCGGACAGGCTGAGCAGCAGCACAAAAAAAGCCCCGGCCAGTCCCACCGGCCCGGCAAGCCCCGCAGCCACCACTACGCCGATGCGCAGCAGGGTGGCCGGTTCGTACAAAGCGGGCGTGACGAACACCGCAATGGACGTAATGCTGGCTACAAAGATGACCGGGGTGCTCATCAGGCCGGTGGCAATGGCGGCATCGCCCAGAATGAGGGCGGCCACCAGACTGACCGAATGCCCCAGCGACTGCGGCATCCGCAGCCCGGCCTCCCGGATAACTTCCAGCAGCAGGATGACCAGCAGCATTTCTGCAAACAAGGGCAGCGGCGTAGCCTTTTCTGCCGCTTCGATCTTATACAGCAATTGGGGCGGGATCAGCTCTGGCAGATAGACCGCCAGACAAACGAACGCCCCCGGCAGAAAGACCGTAAGGTAAAAGGAAGCATAGTTCAGCAGCCGCAGAAAGGACGCGAACACCGCTGTGGAAGCGTAATCGTCCAGACACTCGAAGTTCTCGCAGAACAGCGCCGGGAGCACCATGGCCGAGGGGCTGCCATTGACCAGCACCACGATACGCCCCTCACACAGCTTGGCCGAGGCCGCCGCCGGGCGCTGGGTGTAGCTGACCGGCGTGAACAGCCGTGCCCTGCTGGGCAAAAGCCATGGCACAAAATAACTGGTGTCCAGCAGCAGTTCCGGCTTTGCGGCGGCAAGGGTCTGCCGTACCCGGCGCACCATGGCAGGGTCTGCCCTGCCCCTGCAGTAGCAAAGGGCATACTCCGTTCCTGCGGCGGTGTCGGCCTGCGTCACTTCCAGCACCAGATCATCGGTGCGGACAAGGCGGCGCAGCAGGCTCAGGTTCACCCGCAGCAGGTCGGCAAAGCCCTCCCGTGAGCCGCGCAAATTGCCCTCCGCTTCCGGTTCCCCCACCGAACGGTATTTGAGCGCCTGCACCGAAAAGGCAATGCCCTTCGCGCAGCCGTCCAACAGCAGCACCGCCATGCCCGCCGTCAGGCGCTTGACAAGATCCGGCATATCCTCCACCGGGGTGCTCTCGGCCGGGGAAGCGGAACCATGCAGGATGTGCTCATACACTTCCTGCCCGGTGCATGGGCAGGGCTGCTGCAGCGCCTGCCGACTGGCCGCGTCCAACAGCAGCTCCCACAGTGAATCCAGACTGGCCATGCCGTCAAACAGCACAATGCAGCCCCGGCAATGATAAATCATGATTTCCTTGGCATAATAATCCGCAGAGGCACCGAACCGGGCGTCCAGCTCTGCCAGATTTTCGGCCAGATGCAACGACAACTGCTGCACACAACATCCACTCCTTTGCACAGCAGTATGCCCGCCCGGAGCCGGTTCCATACCGGCGGGTGCCGACAGGAGGTTTCCACGATGAAGTTGTTGATCTTCCGCACGATTTTGATCTACCTGTGCGTGCTGTTTGCCATGCGGCTGATGGGCAAGCGTCAGCTGGGGGAACTACAGCCCGAAGAACTGGTGTCCACCATCCTGATCTCCAATCTGGCGTCCATCTCCATTGAATCAGAGGATGTTCCGGTGACGGCCAGCCTGATCCCGCTGTTTCTCATTGCTGCGCTGGAGCTGCTGGGCTCCGCGCTGAGCTTCCGCAGCCAGAAGTTTTTCAACCTGCTGTCCGGGCGGCCCAAAACCGTGATCCTGAATGGAGAGATCGACCAGAATGCTCTGCGCACCCTGCGCCTGACGGTGGCCGACCTAATGGAAGCGCTGCGCGGCAAGGACGTCTTTGATCCGCGGGATGTGTCCTACGCGGTCATTGAGACGAACGGGACTCTTTCGGTGGCATTGCGGCCGGAAAAGGAACCTGCGCGGCTGTCCGATCTGCAGCTGCGGGTGGAGCACTGCCACGCAACCATCCCCTTTGTGCTGGATGGGCAGGTGCTCGAGGACAACCTGCACTGGTGCGGCAAAGACCGTGCCTGGCTGGAACGCACGGCGCAGGCCAATACCCTGCTGCCGCAGGAAATCCTACTTCTTGTCGGCAATGAGACCGAGGACTATTTTCTTTTGAAAAAGGAGCGCCGCGCTACGGTGCATGAGGGCCGGAAATGAAACGGATCTACGCCTGCTTTGCCATCGTGGCCGCTTTGCTGGCCACTGCCTTTTACAGCAGCTTTCAGGTACAGCGCTTTGCCGATGACATTTCCACCGACCTGGACTGTGCCATTGAGGCCATCCGCACCAGTGACCTGCCCTCGGCCCGGCAGGCACTGGCCCGCGGAGCCGACCGGTGTGACCGGATGCGGGAAAAGATGAACCATCTGCTGCGCACGGAGGATTTTACCGAGCTGGAAGCAGCCCTGCGCACCGCCGACGGGCACCTGGAGCAGAACGCCCCCGAAGAAGCCTTTGGGGAGCTGCGCCGGGCACAGGTACAGGTGGAAACACTGCAATGGCTGGCCCGGCGGTTTGTGTAAACACAAAAAGCACCGCTTCCCTGCTGCTGTACAGAGAAAGCGGTGCTTTGCAAATTACGGGTTACTGTGCGTCCTTCCGGTCACCCATGAGCTTTTTCAGTTCATTGAAAAAGCTCTCCACGTCGGCAAACTGCCGGTAGACCGAGGCAAAGCGGACATAGGCCACCTCGTCGATCTTTTTCAGTTCCTGCATGGTCAGCTCCCCAATGCGCACGCTGGGGATCTCGCGGTCGTAGGAACTGAGCAGGGTCTGCTCGATGCTGGTGACCGCGCGCTCAATGGCCTCGTAGCTCACGGGGCGCTTGGCGCAGGCCCGCAGCATGGCATTCAGCAGCTTCTGCCGGTCAAACGGCTCCCGGGAGTTGTCCTTTTTGATGACCACGAGCGGGACTGTTTCCACCACCTCGTAGGTCGTGAACCGCATATGGCAGCTCAGACATTCCCGGCGGCGGCGGATGCGCTCACTGTCTTCGGTAGGGCGCGAGTCGATCACCTTGGATTCCTCAGCACCGCAATAGGGACATTTCATGTTCTGTTCCTCCTGAACCTCTGCGGGAATTTTGCGTCAGGCCTTTTTGCCGGACTTGGGGCTGCGCTCGCTCCACAGCATCCATGCCGAGGTGGAGACGCACAGCGAAGTGTACACGCCGCTGATCATGCCCATCATCAGCGGGAAGGCAAAGGTAAAGATGCTGTCCAGACCGTAGAGCTTTGCCACGATGCACAGCACACCCAGTGCCATCACGGTGGTGATGGTGGTGATGAGGGTACGGCGGGCAGACTGGTTGACCGAACGGTTGACCAGCTCTTCAAAGCTGGCCTTCTTGCCCATCAGGGCGCGGTTCTCGCGGATACGGTCATACACCACGACGGTATCGTTGATGGAGTAGCCCAGGATGGTCAGCATAGCAGCGATGAAGTTGCCGTCCAGCGGGGTGCGCAGCAGCACAAAGGTGCCAAACACCACCATCAGGTCGTTCACCAGTGCCAGCACAGCCATCATGCCGCCGGTCAGGCCGCCGATGTTCTTGAAGCGCAGGGCAATGTACAGCAGGATGAGCACCAGCGCAAACACCACGGCAACCAGACTCTTCTGCAGGAACTTGGTGCCCATGGCAGCGCTGACGTTGCTCAGGGACAGCTGCGCGAAGTTGTTGTCCGGGTAAGTCTCGTTCAAAGAGTCCAGCAGAGCCTCCACCTGATCGGTGGTCACGGTCTCGGTGCCGGGCATGGAGATCTTCAGGGTCTGGTCACCGGTGGCCACGTTCTCGCCGGTCTGCAGGGTCAGACCGGTGTTCTCCAGTGCATCGGAGGCGGTCTGCTGCACCTGTGCCATCTCAAAGCTGCCGTCGTAGCTCAGGGTGATCATGGCACCGCCGGTGAACTCGGTGTCCAGATGGACACCGAACACCACAGCACACAGCACGATGGCTGCCATCAGGCAGGAGGAAAAGACCAGGAACTTTTTGCGCAGACCCACAAAATTGACCTGCTTTTTCTCGGTCTCATCCTTGCCCAGCTTGGCAGCACCGTACAGCCAGGGGTCCCGCAGCAGCTTGATGGCAGCTGCACCACGGATCATGACGCGGGTGGCAAACACGCCAAACACGAAGTTGAGCAGCACGCCGGTCAGCAGCGTATAGCCAAAAGCGTAAATGGTACCGGCGGTGGAGGGGCCAAAGGCAAAGAACACAAAGTGCAGTGCCTTGGCAAACAGGCCGTCCGAGGGGCCGAAGGCACCCATCAGCACGATGGCCACGATGACAATGGTCACGTTGCCGTCAATGATGGGGGTCAGGCCGCGGGCAAAGCCGCTCTTCAGTGCGCCGTCCAGGGACTTGCCATTCTTCAGCTCTTCCTTGATGCGCTCGGCGGTGATGACGTTGGCGTCCACGCCCATGCCAATGGCCAGAATGATACCGGCGATGCCGGGCAGCGTCAGGGTAAAGCTCTCAAACACCGGGAAGTAGCCGGAAACAAAGGCCAGCGTAGCGGCCACCTGACCGGCCAGTGCAATGCAGGCCAGAAAGCCCGGCAGACGGTACAGCACCGTCATGAACACCACGATCAGTGCAAAGGCGATGACACCGGCCAGCACCATGGCGCTCAGGCTGTTCTCGCCCAGGCTGGGGCTGACGGTGGAGTAGCTGTCCACCTTGAGGGCAAAGGGCAGTGCGCCGGAGTTGATCTGGCGGGCCATCTTGACCACGGCATCCTGCGTGAAGGGGTTGGAAGCCGAACTGGTGATGATGGCCTCGCCATCGGTGATGGCCGCGTTGACGGTGGCCGTGCTCACATTCTCGTCATCCAGCCAGATGCTGATGGTGCCGTTGGAAGCAGCCAGACGGGTGGTGGCCTCACCAAAGGCCTTGGCACCCTCGTCGGTGAACTTCAGGGACACATAGTACTCCGAAGCACCGCCGCTGGTCACCGGGCCGTACTGGGCCGCAGCACTCTCAATCATGGAGCCGTCCAGGATCAGGTCACCGTCGGCGCTGCTGCCCTCGCGGAAGGTCAGATAGGCCGTGGTGCCGATCTCCTCAATGGCAGATTCCGGGTCGAAGTCGGTCTCACCGGACTGCCACGGGAACTCCAGGATCAGGCTGTCAGAGCTGGGGTCCACATACAGCTCGTAGTCGGTCACGTTCAGTGCGACCAGACGGTTCTCAATGACGAGCTGTGCTGCTTCCAGCTGCTCCTCAGTGGCATCGTAGTCCTCCGAGGGCACAAAGGTGACGTTGACGCCGCCTTTGATGTCCACACCGAACCGGATGTCCTTTGCACCCTTGATGTAGGTGGTGGTCACATCGCCGTACTTTGCCGACACGCCGAAAAACGCCGTGTACACAAACGCAAGGATCAGGAGCACTGTGACGACCAGGTGCCATGCTTTGCCTTTTGTCTTCATATGATTCAGGAAAACCTCCAAAAGCCCCACAGCTGCGGGGCCCGTTATTGAAACCTCCCCCGGCAGACCCTGCGGCCTGCACAGAGGAGGTTTTTACAAAGAAATGTTATGCCTGCTCTGCCAGCAGCTTTTCCACAACGGCCAGACGCACACAGACGCACAGCAGCTCAGAGGCGGTCTCCACCTCGTCCAGGCTGGGGTAGGTGGGTGCAATGCGCAGATGAGAATCCTGCGGATCCTTGTGGTAGGGGTATGCCGAACCGGCACCGGTCAGGGTCAGACCGGCTTCCTTGCACAGGTTTGCCACACGTTTGGCGCAGCCGGGCATGACGTACAGGCTGATGAAGTAGCCGCCCTTGGGATCGGTCCAGTGGGCAATGTCGCCGCAGGGGGTGAGGTTGTTGCGGAATGCCGTTTTGACGGCATCGAAGCAGGGCACCAGACGACGGCGATGCTTTGCCATGTGGGCCAGAACGCCTTCCTTGTTCTTCAGGAAGCGGACGTGGCGCAGCTGGTTCATCTTATCGTAGCTGATGATCATCACCGAGAAGCGCTTGCACATATACTTCATGCTGTTCTCGCTGCAGGCAATGGCGGAAACGCCTGCACCGGGGAAGGTGATCTTGCTGGTAGAGGTGAACATGAACACACGGTCCTCATTGCCGTACTTCTTGCTCTCGTTCAGCAGCACCGGGGTCTCGATGATCTCATCGGTGAGGTGGTGCACGATGTAGGCCTCATCCCAGAAGATCTTGAAGTCGGGCGCAGCGGTCTTCATCTTGGCGAAGCGCTCGATGGTCTCATCGCTGTAGGTGTAGCCGTCGGGGTTGGAATACTGCGGCACGCACCAGATGCCCTTGATGGTGTCATCCTCGGCCACCAGTTTTTCCACCATGTCCATATCCGGGCCATTGGGGGTCATCGGCACGCTGACCAGCTCAAAGCCGAACTCCTCAGTGATGGCAAAGTGACGGTCGTAGCCGGGCACCGGGCAGAGGAACTTGCGCTTCTCCACCTGAGACCAGGGGCACGGAGACTCCGGGAAGCCGAACACATAGCCGATGTTGATCAGGTTGTACATCAGCTGCAGGCTGGAGTTGCCGCCCACGAACACCTCACCGGGCTGCACGCCGAACACATCGGCAAACAGCACGCGGGCCTCCTGCAAGCCCTCCAGTTCACCGTAGTTGCGGGCATCGGTGCCGGCATCGGTGGTGTAATCGTTCATCTTCAGCAGGTCCATGGCCAGATCCATCTGGTGAGGGCCAGGCTTGCCGCGGGCCATATTCAGCTTGAGGCCCTTGGCCTGAAACTTTTTGTACTCTGCCTCAAGCGCAGCTTTTTCGGCAGCGAGTTCTTCACGATTCATTGCAAGATAATTTGCCATTGAAAACACACTCCTTTATCGTACTTCCTGTTACCCATTGCGTCGGGATCTGCCTTGGGGGAAGCGCTCCTGCCAGGGAAAAGCTCCGCGCAGATTCCAGACTTTATTATTATAACGCATTTTGCCCTTAGAAACAAGAATCTGAAAACAAAAAGCCCTGCCAAAAGCAAATTGCTTTTGAAACAGGGCCTTTCTCCCCTGCTCAGGATCAGCTCAGGGAGGTCTGGTTCTTATAACGCTTGCGCACTGCGCCGTACTCCAGGTGGGCTTCGCCGCTCTCCACGGTGTCCTCATCCACCGTCACGCGGATGATGGTGGCGTCGTTGGGCACCTCGTACATGATGGGCAGCAGGATGCTCTCCATCACGCTGCGCAGGCCGCGGGCACCGGTCTTACGCTCGATGGTCTTACGGGCAATGGCGTGGAGTGCCTCGTCGGTGAAGTTCAGTTCCACGTTGTCCATGTTCAGCAGCTCTTTGTACTGCTTGACCAGGCTGTTGCGGGGCTCCTTGAGCACGCGCACCAGAGCATCCTCGTCCAGATCGTCCAGCACGGTGATGACCGGCAGGCGGCCGATCAGCTCCGGGATCAGGCCGAACTTGACCAGATCGTGGGGCTCCACCTTGCGCAGCAGGGCCTTCTCTGCCTCGACGGAGTTGTCCTTCAGCGCACTGCCAAAGCCCAGAGCAGACTTGTCGGTGCGGCGCAGGATATACTTGTCCAGACCATCGAATGCACCGCCGCAGATGAACAGGATGTTGGTGGTGTCGATCTGAATGAACTCCTGCTGCGGGTGCTTGCGGCCGCCCTGCGGAGGGACATTGCTCACAGTGCCCTCCAGGATCTTCAGCAGGGCCTGCTGCACGCCTTCACCGCCCACATCGCGGGTGATGGAGGGGTTCTCGCTCTTGCGGGTGATCTTGTCGATCTCGTCGATATAGATGATACCGATCTGCGCCTTCTGCACATCAAAATCCGCTGCCTGGATCAGCTTGAGCAGGATGTTTTCCACATCCTCGCCCACATAGCCGGCCTCGGTCAGGGTGGTGGCATCGGCGATCGCGAAGGGGACGCCCAGCATCTTGGCCAGCGTCTGGGCCAGCAGGGTCTTGCCCACGCCGGAGGGGCCCAGCAGCAGCACGTTAGACTTCTGCAGTTCCACGTCGCCGCCCTTGCCGCTCAGGATGCGCTTGTAGTGGTTGTAGACCGAAACAGCCAGCACCCGCTTTGCCTCATCCTGCCCGATGACGTACTGATCCAGGCCTTCCTTGATCTCCGCCGGGGTCATGATGTTGATGTTCAGGTCGTCAGCGGCCTGCAGGCTGCGGGTACGGCCCGCACCTGCACGCGGTGCACGGCTGCCGGACGGACGCTCCGGCTTGTCGGAAAGCAGGTCGTGGCACAGGCCGATGCACTCACTGCAGATGTTGACGCCGGGGCCGATGATCATGCGTTCCACTTCGTCCTGGTGCTTTCCACAGAAGCTGCAGACCAGATCCTTCTCGTTTTTGTCTCTGCCGGAATTGTTATTTGCCATAGCTGTTTTTCCTTATCCTGGATAAATTGGTGTCAGCGGAACGATCAGCGGTGGGTAATGACCTCGTCGATCAGTCCGTATTCCTTTGCTTCCAGCGCAGACATATAGTTGTCGCGCTCGGTGTCCATCTGGAGCTTCTCCAGCGGCTGGCCGGTATACTCACTGAGCATGCGGTTCATCTTGTCGCGGATATACACCATGTGCTCGGCGTGGATCTTGATGTCGGTGGTCTGGCCGGAGAGGCCGCCGCCCTGGCCGCCGGCGATCAGCGGCTGATGGATCATGATCTCGGCATTGGGCAGCGCAAAACGCTTGCCCTTGGTGCCGCTTGCCAGCAGGAATGCGCCCATGGAAGCCGCCATGCCCATGCAGATGGTGGAAACATCGCACTTGATATACTGCATGGTGTCGTGGATGGCCATGCCGGCGCTGATGGAGCCGCCGGGGCTGTTGATATACAGGCTGATGTCCTTGTCCGGGTCCTGCCCTTCCAGATACAGCAGCTGGGCCACGACCAGGCTGGCGGAGGTGTCGTTGACGTCCTCGCTCAGAACAATGATGCGGTCATTCAGCAGACGGGAAAAAATATCGTACGAACGCTCGCCATGTGCCGACTGTTCCACGACATAAGGAACAAAACTCATAAAGTTCGCCTCCCAAAAAAACGGAATATAGTATTTGCAAAATTGACCGATACGGGTCCCCTGTAAAGTTCAGCCGTATCGGTCAATTTTTACAACCTTTGATTTGTAGATGCACGGCAGCCCGTGCACCTTACAGCTGTGGACGCCAATTACTCAGCGTCGGCAGCCTTCTCGGCCTCAGCAGCCTTCTCCACGATGTTGGCGTGGCTCTTGATGAAGTCGATTGCCTTGGTCACGGCCAGGTCGTTCTTCAGGTCGTCCATGTTCACCACATCACGCACCTGCTTCTCTTCCATCTTGTACTGGTCGGCAATGCGCTTGATCTCAGCATCGACGTCCTCATCGGAAGCGACGATGTTCTCAGCAGCGGCAACAGCCTCCAGAGCCAGACGGATCTTGACCTGCTTCTCAGCCTGCGGCATGAAAGAAGCACGGAACTGCTCCACGGTCTGGCCCATGTACTTCAGGTAGTCCTCGAGGCGCAGACCCTGCTGCTCCACGCGGAATGCGAAGTCGTTGACCATCTCGTCCATACGGGTCTCGTACATAGCCTGAGGGATCTCACCCTCCATGCTCTCGATGACCTGATCGACCAGAGCGTTCTCGACAGCCAGGTCGTCCTGCTTGTCCAGCTGCTCCTGGTTGTTCTTGCGGATGGAAGCCTTGAACTCGTCCAGAGTGTCGTACTCGGAGACGTCCTTTGCCAGCTCGTCATCCAGAGCGGGCAGCTCCTTGTACTTGACCTCGTGCAGCTTGATCTTGAAGACCGCTGCCTTGCCGGCCAGCTCTGCAGCCTGGTACTCGGTGGGGAAGGTGACGTTCACATCGAACTCTTCGCCAGCGGAGTGGCCCACGATCTGATCCTCAAAGCCGGGGATGAAGCTGCCGCTGCCCAGGGTCAGGCTGTAGTGCTCAGCCTTGCCGCCCTCGAAGGCGACGCCGTCCACAAAGCCCTCGAAGTCGATATCCACGATATCGCCGTTCTGAGCAGCGCCCTCACGGGTCAGCTCACGGGCGTTGCGCTCCTGCACACGCTTCAGCTCAGCGTCCACAGCCTCGTCGGTGACAGTATGGACCGTCTTTTCCACGGTCAGACCGTTGTAGTTGCCGACCTTGATCTCGGGCTTGACAGCGACCTTGACGGTCAGGGTGACACCCTCGGTCTCGTTTGCGGCGTCAACGCTGACTTCCGGACGGCCGACCGGCTCCACGTTTGCTTCCTTGACAGCAGCCTCGAAAGCCTCGGGGAACAGCTCGTTGATGGCATCGTAGGTAAAGACATCGGCGCCGTACATCTTCTCGATCAGAGAACGGGGAGCCTTGCCCTTGCGGAAGCCGGGCAC
>OBLG01000994.1_pt1 | contig 24734 bp, 17 predicted proteins | sample 1517451 | NCBI WGS metagenome assembly OBLG01 (sample SAMN04571694, study PRJEB22368) | human gut metagenome | biome: human gut; material: stool | host: Homo sapiens | place: Luxembourg | collected 2012-06-29
ACATCCGCTTTTGGGAATACAGTTGTGGTGTTGGCAGCATCCCCGACTGGAGCATTATCATTGTACGCAGCAACTTCAAACGAAACCAGCAGGAAAACCTGAAAGACCTTGCCCGATTCTTCAAGGAATACGCCCCACGCTATGGTTACAAATACCTCTGCACCGAGGATGATGATTACAAGTATTATCAGACCCTTGGTTTGAAACTTATCCACAGAGGATTTTTCAGACAATATAATTATGGGTTGCCGTTAAAGGAGTTGAATGTCTGATATTAGGTTTAAAGAAAATGAGGGGGTGTTTCCTCTCATTTTCTCTTTATATACCGATAAATCAGAATTTAGAGGCGATGGCAAAGCAACTTTATGATTATTGGTTTGTTCAGTTTGATTTTCCTGATGAAAATGGAAGGCCGTATAAATCTAGTGGTGGCGAAATGGTTTGGAATAAGAAACTGAAGCGTGATATACCTATTTCATGGGAAACAAAGCAAATAGATGATGTTGCTGAGATTTATAATGGTGCAACTCCCTCAACTATTAATGAATTAAATTATGGAGGGGACATAGTTTGGATTACTCCAAAGGATTTATCTGACCAAAAGCAAAAGTTTGTCTATAAAGGAGAACGAAACATTTCACAGGTAGGCTATGATTCTTGCAGCACTCATTTGTTACCTTCAAATACAATATTGATGTCAAGCCGTGCACCAATAGGTTTATTGGCAATCTCAAAAACCGAATTGTGTACAAACCAGGGTTTTAAGAGCTTTGCCCCTAAATCGGGAAACATTGCCGTTTATCTATATTATTATCTACAACATCATATCAGACAGATAGAACAATTGGGTACAGGAACAACCTTCAAAGAGGTTTCTCGTGAGGATATACTGAAGTTCCCAATATTAAAGCCAAGTGATAATGTATTAGATTTATGGGAAGAAATGGTATCAGCCCTCAATGACAGACAGTTAGAGATTCAAAAGGAAAACGAAAGCCTTATTAAGCAGCGTAATGAACTTCTACCTCTTCTGATGAATGGTCAAGTATCGGTAAATTCTGATTTATAGCTCTGTTAAGCTCTATTTTGCAGTCAAGACTACGAAGCAACTTGCTAATGCGTTTCTGTTCCGCCAATTCAGGAATCCACACGGTGCAATCCTTAATTTTATCTGGTGAAGTGTGGCGGATTTTTGTTTGTTGGGCAGCTGCACTTAGTTGTTGTTTGACCAAAGTAGAGGGTATAAGATAAAATGCAAAATCTTTGTCTAACAAGTCCTCTTTGCAAATAATTTTTGCCACATCTTGGCTTTGGATATATTTACCACTTTCGGGAATAATAGCAGTTGAGCCAAGCAGACCTATAGCCTGTTCTGTCAAAGGAGTGATAATATCTCCTTTTTCCATTAAGAACTCAGATCGAAAGTCACCTGTATAATAGAGATTATCTTTGGACTTATTCTCTTTGAAGCAATTATTCTGATAGTCAAAGTTACCACAAGTCAGACGGATGTATTCACCCTCGGTGGCATAAAACTCGCCACTGAGACTTGCTCCTCTTGTGACATCGAGGATTTCTCCAAGCTTATATTTTTTCAATTCCATTTACCGTGTCGCTTTTTTAACATAATCTTGAATTAAAGATAGATTTACCTCAATCTCCCTGCGCTTGGCCAATAACTGATCGAGATGCGCTTTCTGTTCTGCTTTTTCTTGTGCTGCTATGATATGGTCAATTCTTGCTCCTCCTACAAAAGGGTATACTATATCAACCTCCATTTGAGCATCTTCAATCTCTTTATCTAATTCTACAAGTTGCTGTTGATATTTTCGTTGTGCTTCTACTATATCCAGATTATTAGCAGCTATGAATACATCAAGCAAGTGACGAATTGCAGCAATCTGCTTTTGTGCATCCTTTGATGAACTGCGAGCTACATGTAGTGCGACAATTATAGCAATTACACTAATTATTGGGCTTAATAAGGTTGCCCATTGAACCAGGTTGTCGATCATAATTCAGTTTGTTTTCCATTTAGATTTTCACCTAATCTTGCCTCAATCTCTTCTATAGTAGGCATAGTTCCCTCCACTTTTTCCGGATAAAGTTTTGATAGCTCATATTCAGATATTCCCAATGGGAGATTGCTGCCTTCCAATGCGTATTGGGCAAGCATTGAATCCTTTTGGCGGCAAATAAGCAAACCGATTGTAGGATTGTCTCTTCCCTCTTTTCTAAGAATATGATTACAAGCGACCACATAGCCGCTTAACTGTCCGAGGTCTTGAAAATCAAATTCGCCGATTTTCACTTCAATCACTACATAGCATGATAGATTCAAGTTGTAGAAAAGCAGATCGATAAATTTCTCCTTTTGTCCGATCTGAAGTCTATACTCTTTGCCTATGTATGCGAATCCGGTACCGAGTTCCAGCAGGAATTGCGAGATATTGGCAAGCAGCGCATCTTTGAGAATATGCTCATTATAAGGTTGAGTTATTCCTGTAAATGCAAAGTTATAAGGGTCTTTTGTCAGTTCTTGTGCAAGATCGCTTGTCGCTTCCGGCAATGTGCGGGTGAAATTTGTCAAAGCCTTTCCTTCCCGTTCATACAGGCCGCTATCCATAAAGTTGAGCAATGTGTCTCGACTCCAACCCTCTTCCATAGTCTTTCTCACATAGAAGAGAGCCTTTGCCGGTTCTTTACTGTACCTGTCCATCAAGTAACGGTGATGCCCCCAAGGTATGGAGAAAAGCATCTCTTCCAATTGTCCCACAGTTTGTGGGACAGGCTTCGAAGATTCTGCCACAGGTTGTGGCACTTTTCCATCTTGTAATTGTTCCACAGCTTGTGGGACAACTTTTAGATACTGAGAATAAAGCAGATAGAATTTCTTTGCGTAATATATATTGGTTCGAGAAAGGCCTGTGGCGTTGGGATTTCTGCGCTGTAAATCCACAGAAAGATTCTTGATGACTTTCTCACCCCATCGTTCTTCCACACGCATCTCTTCTATGTCACGACCAAGTTCCCAGTAATATTTAAGCAACTCACGGTTAACCCTGACCGCTGCTTTAATTTGACTTTGACGATAGCGTATACTAAGGTCTTCCACCCACCGGATGTAGTCTTTATCTATGATGGTCAATTCTTTACTCATTACTTCCAACATTTACATTAAAGTGCAAAGCGTCCAACTGCTTCATTATCTCCTGCTCCAGACGATGGCTCTCTGCAAATTGACGTGACAGTTCAGCCTTATAATTTGCCATGCGGTTATTGAACTCTTCTTCGGTAATGTCCACATAGTCAATCTTGATGTCGAAATACTGTCCGGCAGACAACGAATAACCTTTCTCCTTTATTTCATCATAGCTTACCGCAACCGAAAAATCCTCTATGGCTTCTTTATTTTTGAATGTATTGACAATTAAGTCAATGTCGTCCTTCAGCAATCTACGTTTTTTATTTTTCCCTTCCTTATATTCCTCTCCTAACTTGCTCGCATCAATCAATATGACTTTCTCAGCAGAAGCAGCTTTGTCAAAGAACAGAACGGAAACATTCGTACCTGTATTTGCGAACACATTGCTTGGCATAGAAATACAGCCATACACCCAGCGGTTATCTACAATTTTCGTCAGGACTTTTCTTTCAACACCACTTTTGGCTGTAATGAATCCCGTAGGAATGACAATAGCCCCCTTGCCATTTGTTTTCAGCGAATTGATGAGATGCTGGATAAAACACAAGTAGATAGACATTGAATCTTTCTTCTTTGCCGGCACAGATGGGACTCCCGCCCAAAAACGCACCGTATCAGAAGCTAATGTATCTCTAAAATCTGAGAAATCCAGATTGAATGGCGGATTGGACACAACGAAATCGAATTTTCGGAGAGATCCGTTTTCTTCCTTGTGGTATGGTTCCGTAAGAGTGTTCCCTTGTACAACATTAGGAAGACTTCCTGACAGATTGTTCAGAATGAGATTCAGCCGGAGCATCTCACTGGATTTTTCCGATATGTCTTGACTGAAGATCGTACAACGGTCTTCACCTATCTGATGAGCCAAAGCCATAAGCAAAGTGCCTGTTCCTGCTGATGGGTCATAACAGGTCATACCCCGCAAGTCAGCATTATCACCGACCAGCAAACGAGCCATTACCTGTGCGATTGCCCTTGGAGTATAATATTCCGCATATTTTCCGCCTCCTGCGTTATTGTAATCTTTTATAAGATACTCAAATATCCGTGAGAAGAAGTCATATTTTTCTGCAAAAACACTTTCAAAATTGAATGACGCAACGGAACTCATCAATGAGCGTGCAAAATCATCCCTTTTCTGCGGATCTGTTACAAACTGTGTCAGTGCACTGAATATATTGACCCGGCTTTTTCCGGAAGTTACGACAGAAAAAGTATCAGCATTCAGATTGGCAATATCAATCAGTGTAGCATCCAGGCGTGTAGAAAAATCTCCACCTCCGGAGGTATTATACAAATGCGCCAGTGTATGCTCTGGTTTAAGCAAAGGAACTGATGCAGGAAGATAGCTGAACAAATCTTCGACTTCTTCTTCCGTAAATTTATCATATTCCGCATCCCATTTATCTGCCTTACTCAATCTTTCTCCATAGATTTTATCACGCTTTGCCTCATATCCGAACTTGTCATTGAAATACTTATACAGGAACATTTCCGTAATAATCTTATACTCACTTCCACTATTGGCAAGACCGAAATGGGAAGTGGTCGATTTCAATGAATCGATAAGGGCTATCGTAGCTTCTGATATATTTTGGGTATTTGCATTCATATTATTTTAAGTAAACTTGATTGTATTGGTTTATATATTCATTTGCAATGAGGTTGTTAATGAATTTCCGGTCGGAGATACTTGTATTTATCCCCAAATCTATGAGTTGATGGCCTATCATAGCCAATGTGTCTCTCTTGAAACTATTTTCATTAGCTATAATGTTTATATCAAGGTAAATCCTGTTGTCAATTTCATGTTTCATTTTTGACAGACTTTCTGCTATTTCGTATTCAGCCTTGGAAATAATAGGTTTTTCACGCTTTTCATTTTCTTCCTCAATGCGCTTGTGAATACGGACAAAGCGTTCATCTCCTTGATATTTCTTTTTGAGTATATTATTTCGGCGGTTGATCTCACGAATTTTCTTCATCACTGAATCCATATAATCAATGCTTTCTTTCGCATCTTGCGTACTTTGAGGAACAAAACCTTTCTTTCTGAAATATTCCCGAAATTCGTCAGCTAAAATCACATACTTGTCTTCTGTTCTATCAAAGTTAGCTTCAAATTCTGCCTGAACTCTTTCACAACGTTCTCGGATGTCATTGACTACAATACGCAATTCCTCTGAAATTCCTTTTTTGAACTCGAATTCCAGTTCTGAAAGAGCAACATTGATGATTCCTGAGACATCCGCCTTATGTTCGGTACTTTCCAGCAGATTCATTCGTTCGATACGGTGCGAAACCTCTGTAATGAGTGTAGGAATACTACCTTTGGGCAGACTGTCAATTTTTTCTTTAAGTTCTTCATCTCCAAATGCCCTTATTTGGTTTATGATTGCTTTGGCATTTTCAAGAGTAGAACGGAGCGTATATAGATTTTCTTTATTCTCAATCTCGTCTATTTCCTTTCTGAATTCTTCAAGATTATCACAAGTATAATTGAACAAAATGTTGCGGATTTCCTTTATCTGTTCTATAATCTGCTCCTTATCTACAATGAGAGCTTCTCCTACTGTTTCTTTTTCGCCTGTTTCCTCAATATCAGCAGTACGGTTTAATTCACGCAGATAGCGGTCATTCGTAGCATCGAAATTTTCCTTAATATTCACAAAATCCACGACATACCCATACTTGAATTTATGGTATGGCCTGTTTACCCTTGTCAATGCCTGCAGCAAATCATGCCCGTCAAGACTACGGCCCAAATAGAGTTTCTTCAAACGGGGAGCATCAAATCCAGTCAAGAGCATCTGATTGACAATCAAGATATCAACTGATAGTTTCTTCTTATATTCATCAATGTACGCCTTACGCTCTTCCTTGTCTCCTTCATCATGCAAAATTAAAGAAGCCCTAAGCGGTTTTGTATGATTCCCATAGGCTACCATAGGCTCAGCAGCCATCATCAGATTTTCATCATGTTTCTCTTTTATATACAATGCCTTATTAAAGCGTTCTTGCCACAAACGATACATTTCACGGGCTTGCGGATTTGTCTTGCAAACAATCATTGCCCCCCACCGTATCATCAGCTTGTTCAATACGGAACCGTCGGAAATCAGCTATAATATAGTCTATCAATGCATTGAGATAAGATTCATGTTCAATGATTTTGTTGCGGTCAATATCACTTTTTTTGACTTCAATACCACCTGCCAGTTTGTCAAGAATACTCTCTATTTTCTCTTTATAGATTGTTTCGACAGGTTCTCTCATAAGTTTCAGAGTATAGCCGTCTGCTATTGACTTGTCATAATAATACGTGTCAATATAATCACCGAATACACGCCAGGATTCCCTTTCCTCTTTCAGCAAAGGTGTACCTGTTAAAGCAATCTTTATAGAATCGCTATCGGCTGCCAATAAGTTTGCCAAGAAACTTCCTTGTGGGTTATAACCTCTATGGGCCTCGTCGATAAAGAATATACGCTGTAAACGGGTGCTATAATTGGAATCAATCTGTATTTTGGTGGAATCCTGTTTGAATTTCTGGATATTGACCACCATTATCTCCGCTTTTCCTTCTGCATTTTCTGTCAAATTCGTACTGCGTATATCTGACATCAATTCATCTCTGCTGTTAGCCGTTCTGACAGATAGTCCTCTTGCCACGAATTCATCCTTAGCCTGCTCCATCAAGTCAAGACGATCCACAATGAAATAAAACTTCACGGCGGTTTTCTTTGCTGCATAAAAGTCAGTCAGACTACGTACGGAATAATACGCCAAGGCTGTTTTTCCGCTACCCTGTGTATGCCAAATAATTCCGCTTTTTACTCCATTATTCAATTTCTTTCGGATAGCAAAAGAAGCAAAGAGTTGTTGGTAACGCATTACATGTTTTTCCAACTGGGTAGTCTTACTACCGTCTTCCAATTCGATCTTTCTGTCCACATAGGCAAAACCATATCTTAATAAAAAGAGAAATCTCTCTTTACTGAGCATAGATGTTAGAATCCGGTTGGTTGGAGTATTTATATCTTTGTTTGTATTATATTCAGGTAGATTTTTGATAACGACACAATTTCTGTGTTGCAATATCTGTTTTTCCGTACTATCAGATACAGCCTTATAAGGATACCCTGTCACAAAACCTTTATCAGCCTCACGGAAGACGTTGAAGAAAGCTTTGCTTTTGGATGTACAGCAATAAAATGCACCTTGAATCGGAACTCTACTTTCATTGTCATATTCCTGATTGTTGGAAAATATCATCAACTGAGTAACATTCAGGAATCTCCGGAATTTTGCGTTATTCATTCTCATGTTGATACGCTCCCTTTCTGCCAAAATACCGTCATGGTTATTCGGCTTCTTAACCTCAATAAACGCTAATGGAAGTCCGTTTACAAAACATGTTATGTCCGGTCTAAAACTGTCTCCACTATCCTGATTCTCACACTCAAATTCAGTGGTTACATGCCATTCGTTATGATCGGCATTTTGGAAGTCTATCAGTTTTATATTACTGTTGGAAGACAGTCTGTTATAAAACTCCCTTCCAAGATCATTATTATTAAGTATCAATATGATTTCACTCAGCAATTGCTTTGCCTGCAAATCGGACAGCTCTGGGTTTAGACGTTGAACACTACGCAAAAAAACATCCGTCAGAATATTAGTCTTGCTGTCATATTCTGTTATATTGTCTAAATATGTATATCCAAGCCTACACAAATGTAAGGCAGCCGGAACCTGCACTCGTGTATTTTCATTGAATTTGTATTCCATAACTTTACCTTTCTCCTTTATCGGTTATCAATTCCTTCAAATCAACTTGAAGAATCTCCGCAATTTGCTGAAGAGTATCCAAATTAGGCTGTGAACGGTTACAAGCATACGCATTGACCATACTGAAACTCTTGCCAAGTTTCTTAGCCAGCCATGTTTGAGAAATACCCTTTTCTGCTAAAACAGTTTTTATTCTGTTCAATTTCATAATACAAGCACTATTATTCCACAAAAGTAGTGAATTATATTATATAATAGGCTTCTTTAGTCGTACTTTTGTATTGTCCAAGAAATGTTTAAGTGTTTTATTCTGTAAACTTTCGAAGTATTGTCGGGGGCATTTAATGAAGCGAGTTCTAATCAAACTTGTTCTGAATAGACGTGATTAAAAACAATTAGTTCCGAATCGTATCTGAATTATACCGATTCGGAACTAATTCTTCAGATTTATACAGTGGTTTACCAAATACTTACAATTAAACAAGTAAAATGGTACTAATTATTTTTAAATCTACAATTTAAAAATGCTACTGTTTTTTATCATTTCGTCATTTTTTCAAAAAGATATTCAACAACCATCTCTATCCATATTCCGTTCTGTTTTTCTAGTTTGTAGAGACAACCGTTCTCAAACGATTATTGGGAACGAACTACAGTTTGACGGTCATCGGATATATCAATTCCAAGATGCAGGAAGCGAAAGGGGACATTCAATTGTAAGAAATTCAATCGTTTCCGGACATCAGCCTTTTTAACTAGTTCGTGAGCAAATCTGCCAAATCACGTACACTGATGTTGATGGGGATATTATATTCCTTTTGCAAGGTCCATATCGCCCCGTAAAGAGATTCCGACCTATCGAACGAGAGACGGAAATATATTACCCGATACCAGACGTTTGCCACCATCGTAATCATAATCTCCCATACATTCATTTATCCTCGTATTTCCACCCTTTACGCACAAGTCAAGGATACCGAGAATTCAATAATATTAGGTCGCCACGGTCTTGTCGAATACCGTGTTCATATATTTGGTTGTCAATATGTTAGATTGAGCTATTTGCATATCGGTCACATAATTATTAAACACATCTTACTATAATTCTATGGCTTATCCGAAACCATCAAATGACATTTTCCGTTTGTTCTAATAAACTTTGCAATTGAGATACGATATCATCTATTGTATAAGTAGCGGTATTTAAAGCCATCTTATCTGCTAAAGTCGGACTATATCTCATAACCTCATCTTTGGTTATTTTATGCCAAATAGGAAGAATTACTTTATGACCATTCATTTCGCGGGCCACCATACCATTTAATTCATATTCTGTCCAGTTTTTCTTTATAAAATTGGGGGAAAGAATAACAATGCCATATTTTGAGTTTACTAATCCTTTATCGATACTTTTGCGAAGACTATCTCCTATTTTTAATTCAAATTCATCATACCAAACCTTAATATCCTTTTTCACTAAGGCATCAGCTAAATCTCTAACGATATCATTCTTGTCCTCAGACGCATGAGAAATAAAGAAATCATATTGCTTTTCTGTTCCCTCATCCTTAATCTGATTTGACGAAACATAATTCATCGAAATAAGTGTACTTAGTTGAGCTTTCTGTTCTTCAATGCTTCGCTGTATTTCTCGTTGAAAATTCAATTGCTCCTGTTGCATTTTCTTCTGTTCATTTTGTTGTGCTTTCAATAAAGATTGACGAACCCGACCTAGTTCAGACGATTTTGCAGCCATTTTCTTTTGATATTCAGCTATTTTTAAACGAATATTTAAAATATCCCGCTGGTAACCTTGTATTTGTCTCTGCTTAGATTGTAGCATAGACAGAGAGGTTGATTTAGTGATACTTCGATTCACCAAATCTATTTGTCTATTCTTATCTACCTCCTTTTTACTCTCAGTCGCAATTTTTGTTTGTAAATCTGCAATCTCTTTTTCTAGGCGATTTACAATGTTTTGATAATATAAAGAATTCATTGAACACTAGTTTTATTTATAAAATAATAAGCGAATGTACATTAATTTTCAATAATCAACTCCCATTAATCGTAATCACTGTGTCAAGAAAACTCGCCAATACCCTTCCTTTTCTCCACGTTCAACATACTTCTTAGAAATCAGTTGGTCCAACAGTTTCTGAATAGCTGCGATGCTGATGCCCGTGATTTCTTTCATATCAGCCAAAGTAAGTGTTGGTTCGGTTCGCATAGCATTCAGAATCTTTGTATAATTAGGGGTTCGGAATGCAATGCGTTCCCCATCATACCACCACACGTTTTCATTCTTTTCGCATACAAACAATACATCGTTATAAACCTCTGTTGCAACCAAATCATTGAAATATTTCAAGAACGGACGGATATTCTTAATCTCTGCATGAGCACCATCACTAGGGATAGGACCGACTTCGAGGTCAGCTTGATGCAGAGCCTCCAGATATTCACTCTTTTTGCGACTGCGAACAACGACCATCGGATAATTATGGCGAGTTAGGATAAAATTTACCATCAGTCGGGCTATTCGGCCATTCCCATCCTCAAAGGGGTGAATGCGTATATAGCGGTAATGAAATAATGCCGCCAACTCCACAGGAGAGAGTTTTCCTTCTTGCTCTGCCTTGTTATACCAATCCACCAAGTCTGTCATTAGGCTGGGAGTCTCTTCCGGCGAAGCATACTCAAACCTATCACCGTATCGTGTAATGACACTATTAGGTCTTGTCTTATACTGACCGGCGTGTATTACATAACTTGTCTGCACGCCACCAGGGAGATTACGATATACTGTATAATCTTCACGAAGTAGCGTCTTATGTAAAGTTCTGATAAAATTCTGAGTCAAAGGAGTTTCTTTCACTCATGCTTCCTCAGTCATCATACGAAGGCCAACATTGCTTGCTGTCATCTCTTGCACATCACGTACATCAGCCTCACCAATCACTTTACCAAAGAGCAACAAAATTTCTGTTTGACCATAGGTCAGTGTATTACCCTCAATGTGGTTACTGTTATAGTTAAAGTCCACAGTAAAACGACGACTAAGTCTTTCTCTATCCTTATCGGATAATGGTTGTAACTCCTGCCACGCAATTAATGCTTTCTTGATATTTAGGTATTTCATACGCCTGAACATTTATTATCAGCAATGCGAATGTACAAAAAAGTTTTTAATATGGTTGTATAGATACAACCTTTTTATAGCTTTTGGGATAGTATCTTGGAAGTAATATTGAAGAGTTATCATTCCAAAAGCGAAGAATTACTCAAAACTGAATAAAATTATGGATCTAATTACCACTTCAGTTTCAGAGCCATTTTTGTACCTTTTCTCACCAAAAAACGCCATTTTTCACAAGTTTTTGTACCGCATATTTTGATATTCAAGAAATTACACTTACTTTTACTTTCCAAAATGGAGGTACAAGCCGAGAATGGTGCTAAAAATCACTAACTTACACATTCTCAGATACTTGCCAACCTACTGGCTGTACCTTTTAGAGCGCTATACTATTGATAATCAACGATGTACACATACTGCATCGTAAAGTCAAAATAAGGGAAGAAAAGAGATGGCTACGCCATGGCTAAATGGGTCCTGCCGTTTTTTCATTTGGCTGCAAAATTTATATATACTCCTGAGGTTATTAAGGGCGAGCAAAACACCTCTTCGACCAAACACAATATACCATGATTGGAACCCCAAAATATCCATGAATCCGCCCTTGATTTTACAGCCCATTTTTACGAAATAAACCCCGACATACTCTATCTTTGCAGACAGGGTCTGTCGGGGCTCAAAAAGGGAGTTTTTTGCTTTTTTCCCTCTGTTCGGAGAGAGTCGAAAAAAACGTTAAATCTTCGATTTTTCGCAAAAAACAAGTAAATTTTTGAGCAGCCCACCCTTTTAAGATGTAAACTATTGATAATCAACAGGAATATAATGATACATCGCAAGAAACACAAGAAAATAAAAGTCACCCATTTGATATAACCTAAGATATGGAAACAAGAAATCAAAAAATACCAGACATTTTCGCCAATAATTATTTCCGCATTCCGGACTATCAAAGGGGTTATGCTTGGAAGGCAGATAAGCAATTGCCGGAGTTGTGGGATGACATTGAAGATATTCCGACTAATCCTTCCGGTGGATATAAGCCACACTACACAGGTGCAATTTCTTTACAAAAAACATCATTTGATAAACTGAGCAAATCAGAACAAAAGTTGTTGCAGTCTGGAAGCAATATCTATGATGTTGTCGATGGGCAGCAAAGATTAACGACCATTCTTATCCTTCTTTTTGAGTTGTATAAAAAACTGAACGACAAGAAAATATACAATCAGTATATTAAAGAAAAAGGTAAGAATGCCGTCTACAAATTCTCGTATGGAGCGGAAAATGGCGACTATAATTACTTTTTACGAAAAGAGATATTTGAAGATCCTGATTCCATCTGCAAAGGGAAAAGCGTATATACCAACAACCTAAAGGAAGCAAAACAATTCTTCTGTGATAAGCTGGCCCCATTGACACCGAAGCAGGCAAGAACAATATTTTCAAAGGTCACTACAGCTCTGATGTTTGATATCAAAATAATTGATGATAGTTTTGATGTTCAGGCTGTTTTCGAGACGATGAACAACCGTGGCAAGCCATTGACTATTCTGGAAAAATTAAAGAATAGGCTCCTCTTCTTAAACAGCAAATTAACCAATTGCGATAATGAACAATTAGCAAAAATCATTAATGACTGTTGGGGATTGATTTATAACTCATTAGGGCAAAATGAAACATCAATGCTTGATGAAGATGAGTTTCTATCATCTCATTTGACCTTGATCAGAACACCTGCCGATTACTCATTCTCTACGCAAGATGCTGAAAGAAAAGTGTTTGAGATGTTCTGCAATAGGGCAAGTCAATACAGATTGAGTTATACTCGCGACCAGTCAGAGTCGTCAAAAAAAGAAGAAGTTGTCTCATTTGATAAGATTAAGAAATACGCTATTGATCTCGCAAACTATGTTCCTTATTGGTTCACGGTTAATTGCCCTGATATCAAGAATACGGTTGAGTTGGAGCTCTATAAAATTCAATGTCTCAATGGTTCAAAAGAGATGAGGCTATTTCTTGCACAGCTTCTTGCTCTTCAAAAAGACGAACCAGAGGAATTCAATAGATGTCTGAAAAATGTCGAGAAAATATTATTCAGAAATCGTTTGCCTATTCCATCGATAATGGATGAACGCTCGTTTGCAACTCGCGCCAGGGACCTACATATAGGAGATATAAAACTGGAAGAACTGAATAATGAATTAGAAGCCATATTAGCTCAGACTATTGAATGCTCAAGCTTAATAGGTGGCTTCAAATGGCTATTTACATATGTTCGTGGCAATGTAGGTTACCATGATGGAACGGGCTAAAATATTTCTTGTTTGAATTTGAAGAACATATTCATCAGCAGGATTACTCACGTGATTTTGCTATAATCTCATGGGACAAATTCTTCGAGACGTCAATTGAACATATCATGCCAAAAACTTATCAAGATTACTGGAGTGATACAATGTCAAATTATTTATCACAAAAGAGTTTTTCTGAAGAGGAAAGATATGTGGCCATAAAAACCTTATTAAATTCTCTCGGCAACCTTACAATTATTAGAGACAAGAAGAACTCAAGTCTTGGTAATAATCCGTGGGAAACTAAAGTCAAGGCGTATGCTAATGGAAGTTTTAGCGAACGTCAAATCAGCAGCAAAACTGAATGGCATCCATGGTCGGCCAAATCAATCCTTAATAGAGGTAAAGTACTCCTAAAATACTTAATTGACTATCTTGATGTAGTGATAATTGCAGAGGAGAAAAAAGAAACATATGAAGCAGAAATGCTATTCGGCGCATTGAAATATGTTCCCGGAACAGCTAATGAGGCGGAAGATAACTCTGAGGCTACAGCAACCGAGTAAAAAAACATACGATAATCAAATAAAAATCAAAGTCACCCATTTAATATAATCCATAATGTCATATTTAGATCCACAAATTGGAGAATCATTAGCTGTTCAGATTACAAGCAAGAATCCTCAGTATGGACTGTTTGTAAGGACTCCGAATGGCATTTCCGGACTTATCAGAAAATTAAACATTTCGTGGAGTCACCAAAACAGGTTCTATGATTCACTTCATGTTGGAGATTACATACAAGCTATTGTAACTAAAGTTCATCCTGATGGCAAGATTGAGTTAAGCCGAAAAGATGCATGTGACAATCCACGTGATTTGAACCTTGATTTAATATTAAAGGGCTGTGTTGATTCTGTTGAGAACTACGGCATATTGATTCGATTTGATGGCTTCATTGGATTGGCGCCATGGGTAGAACTGACCTCTACCTATTATAAGGCTGGTGATGAAATTACTTGTGTTGTAAAGAGTACTGCAGTTAAAGAAAATGGAATGGTAAAAGTCACACTGAGTACCCATCCTCTTCATTCTCTATTTGCAAGGATGCATAACATCGGAGATAGAGTAACTGCAAAATATGTGGGGATAAATCAAGCACATGACAATCCCACTGCTGTAATTTCAGTAGAAGAAGGCCCTTTCTTGATAGAGCTTACTGAAAATTTTTTCATTGAGCCATATAAGTCAAAGATGATTTCTGGTGCGTTGTCTCCTGGGCAATCACTTGAATTCGTCTATAGCAAATTCAATGAAAACAAGTCTACGATTTGGCTTGATATGCGCCCTATTGAAAAGGAGAACAAGCGCAAGTTGATGGAAGATCTGATCGCAAAGCTTAACCCTGGTGATATTGTTATGGGCGAAGTCACGTATGTTGACGATAAATTTGCGAAAGTGGATGTTATAGACGCAGGAGTAAATACCATCATTACCAGAGAAGAATTGTCTCCAAATAAAGTCTTACGAGCAAGTGATGAAGTATTTGTAGGCGAGCACATTCAAATAGTCTACACTGGCACAGATAAACACAATAACGCTAAATTCAGCAGGAAATATATCATAAAGGACAGATACGACGACAGTCTTTACTCCCTATCCTTAATGGATCTCCTCAAAACGATGGACATCCAAACAAAGACTTTTATCGGAAAGGTCATATCCATCAACGACGGGTATTTCTTTACTGAATTAATCACGTTTTCTGATTCCGACAGCGAGGTAAACGGTAAATTACTCGTCGACCCGATCAATGGTAAGAACATCCTGGTACGAGCAGATAATAGGCTACGCAACCTTCTCTTTGAAGGCGAGTACTATAAAACTGACATTTCATTACCGAATGCTGATTTTAGGCGAAAGGAAGGGACGCCTTACCTATTTTCTGTTTCCTCCCCTGATCTTCAGTTGGTGAAGAACCCCTATCAAGAGTCTGTTCTTTTGTCATTTAAGCAGCACACCAGCCCGAATACAAACACGAGTGTCGCCAATCTTCTTGAAGAGGTTGGACAGAACCTGTATTCAAGTAAAAAGAGAATGTTTTTTGAGCTTCTTCAAAATGCCGATGATGCCGCTGCTATCAATGGAGTAAAAGTAAAACTTCAACTTAAAGGTAATTATTTCCTATTGACTCACGATGGCTATTCTTTTAATAAGCATGATTTTGAATCAATAACTTCTGCGGCACAGAGCACAAAATCTGCCAATAAGAAGAAAACAGGCTATAAAGGTATTGGATTCAAATCAGTCTTCACTAACTCTAAGTCTGTTTATATCCAAAGTTCCGGCTATAGATTTGGCTTTGATAGAAATCTTGACATATACAATGATTTTGATCGTTTCTATTTCTTAGTGAATGATATTGAGAGTGATCCCGACAAACAAAAAGAATTCATCCATAAGTTTGAGAAATTCAAACGTGAGTTTAAAGGCGTAAAAGATATTCCATGGCAATTGTTACCCATATGGTCAGATTTACCAGATATCAATAAATACAATACCATTTGGAGCGAAAGAGAGAATGTCTGCATCGCTCTTCAGATGGACGAGAAGACATTGTCAGAATACGCCCAAGCGATTACCGAGGTATTCAATGAACCACGTTTCATGCTGTTCTTGCGTAGGACCAATCGAATCCAGCTGATGCAAGGAGATGATTGCCGGACCATTCAAAAGAATATCTCTGAAAATGGAAAATACATATCATTGGTTAATTCGTTTGACAAGGATAAGTTGAACGAGAATTACAAGATATTCACAAAGGCAGGTATTGGAGTGAGTGACGAGGCATTTAAAGCCGCCAATGTGAATATCAAGCGAAAAGAACGGACAAACATTCATGGAGATATTGAGAATTATTTCGTAAGACTTGATTCCAATGGCAATGAACAATCTGAAGTTCCCGGCATACCGGACAGAATTGCTTCTACAGCAGATACAGAGATCTCCTTTGCCATTCCTCTTGATGAAGAAGGACATATCCGTCCGTCAAATAACGCTCTTTCTCTCTATGCATATCTTCCGATGAATGAGCATAGGTTTACCTTCCCGTTCTTTATTAATGCGGATTTTATCCCAAAATCTGATCGTGAGGGTGTGCAAAGCGACAACCCGTGGAATCATTTCCTTTTTTTCAATATTGGAAAAGCCATCGTCTCAATGGTCGAGGAATCAGCATCAATTGATGAACCTAATTATTTGAATTTACTGCCTCAAAAAGAGTTTGAATCAACCAGCCAAGACACCTTTGCACTGATTGACTCCTTCAATAATGGATACACCAAAGCGCTTTCCGAATCGAAATTCATCATCAATGACAAAGGAGAAAAATCGGATGTTTCAGGTATTATCTTGGATGAATCCTCGCTTGCGAAGACTCTTGGATATGATAATTACTACTCAATAATTTGCACCACAAAACGATTGCCTCATCCGAACCTTAATACGGATATATTGAAACGCTCAATATTCAAAATTGAGAAGACAACTACAACTGATGTCATAAAAATTATTCAGGGTAATGCAGAACGCGTTCTTACTTGGATAAGTGCAGCCTCTGATGATGAAAGAAAGAGTTTCTGGGAATGGTTGACAAAGACAGAAGATACAATCCGACTCATACCAAGCATTCCGTCTATTCTACTTGAAAACAAATGGGTTTCATATAGTACGGCCATAAACAATAGTAAGGTAATCCTGATTACTGAAAAAACATTGGCCATCAAAGATATTCTCATTCAACTCGGTTTCAAATGTACAGACACGGTGATTGAGCACCATCCTCTCAAAGACTATTTGAAAAAGCAGGATGAGCAGAAGTTGTTCGAAAGGATAAGTTTATCAAACACCTCGATACTATCACATTCGGATCGTCTAAGGTTGTTCCATGCTACTAAGCAATTTGAGGGTATTGGTGATGAAACGAGAAAGAAATGGGCAATTTTCAAAAATGCGCAAGGCGTCTTCACACCTCTATTCAAGATGTGTGCATTCAGCAGTACATTGCCTGTGTGGCTGAAAGATTACATGATTGCCCAAGAAGAGTATAGCTCATCCTTTGCATCTTTCCTCATCGGTAGTGAAAACATCTATACATCTATTGTTGAGAACAATATTGACACAATATTAACTAAAACAGATGTATACTCTGTATATCTGACGTTTAAACAAAGCTGGCGTCATGCTTTCACTCAAAGTTTGATTAGGAAAAGAGTGACAAATATCCTTCCTGTTGTCGAGCAAGAAGATTATGCAACAAAAGAAATTTTTGTAAAAGCATACGGCTCGTTTGATTTGAGCAGTACTGTGTCATACCCTTCTGATGGCGAGCACTATCGAACAATCAAACTTGCAACAGAAAGTACTGCCTCTTGTCAGCATCTTAAGTCAATTATTAAGGTCGATGGCATTCCTCTCTCAAAAATTACTTTGAAAGATGATTTTTCTGTTGATGTCAATGGAGTTAAGTACACTTTCTCCTTGTCCTCAATTTTGCCTTCTCATACCAATTCGTCAAAACTTGCAATGATCACTGATAAATTCAAATCTATTGCTGGATACGAAAAAGTATTTGCACAAAATGAAGCTGAATCGTCATGGGTTAAGACCGAACTGGTCTCATATCTTTCTCAGTATTATAATGCACGGTACACGTCAGATCAATATTGTTTTATGATGCTTTTCTACAGACATATTGGTTCTACCACGTTAGATCCTGCCTCTAGGAAGTTTATTGACTCCTCGAATACTCAGATATTCAAAGAGATTCTTGAAAAATGCTTCAAACTTAAAGTAGGAGAAATTCTCCGTTCGTTCATTAATGATCCATATATTTCCTATTCTTTTGGTAAAGTGGCTGGAAGATACATTGACTGCGATGATTATACACTTCCAGCGGAACGAATACAGCCTTTTATTGCGCAGTGGGCTGATACTGACGAGAAAAAGTCGTTCTTAACAACTCTTGGCGTACACAATGAAACAAGCGACGAAATTAAAAGACGCAAATCATTCAGTGAAAACAAGTTCGAGGATATTTGGAATATATCTTCTTCGTCCATAATTAGCACCTTCCTTTCATGGGTCAAGGCATCGTCACAATTGCCGATTTCAGAGAACAACAAGGTAGAAGTCTTGAAATTGTTATTCGGCAAAATCAATGTTCACATGACCAATAACGAAGACGATTATTCGTCTGCGAAGGAATGGACTGATGAAAAGTACATTACCTGGAAAGCGAACAAAACGACGCGCATCTACTTATACGATGGTGAGATGCCTTATCGAGGTGTTTATTTAGGGGATTATTATTTTAAAGGAAAACAGAACAATTATACTGTGTTCAATACTTCCGGTCATATATACATCAATAAGGATGTAGAACCGGAAGTCGTCCTCGCAGATGTTTACTCGCTTAAAACCGCTCTGTTCACAAAAGATGATTGGAGGGAAATATTTTTGATTTCAAGAGCGAGTGTAAATGATTTGATGTCAGAAGTAGAGAAGCTGCGAAATCAGAATAGCCTTTTGGAAGAAGAAATTGCGAGGAACCGGGATGATGAGGATGAAGATGCCACAATGCAAAAGGGTGAAGACTCAAAACTCTCTAAACAGGAAATGATACAGGCCCAATTGGAAGCCCAGCAGGCACTTATGAGAGCTTATCCGGACTGGGGATATCCATATGGTTTCGGCGAAATGGGTGAGGATGGTCAGCCATATTGTTACTCTTGCAATGTCATTACCACTGAAAATGGTTCAGAGCCTATTGTGCTGAAGAGCTTTAAATATCAAGGTGATAAATTTATGGTTAATCCAACTGAATACCTGTATTTGATTAGAGACAAGGCTCAGTTGTTTATCTATGATGGTCTTGATTTCAAACGCATTTCGGTACTCGACCTCCTCAAAGATCAGACAAAAGTATCCATTACCTTCAGCAGTAAGAACCTTGAATCAGACGACAAGATTGAGAAGTTAGCCGATGCACTTCACTATTTCAATAACATCCAATTCAATTTCGACAGCTTTAATATATCAAGCAGGGCCGAATCAATAAGATATATTTACAAGAGAAATATCGGCACGCAAAGTGCGACATCAGATGATGATTTATAGTTATGTACTACACAAGAGAATCATACACTAATTTTTTAGACACTGAGATAAATGCTCAAATACGGGATTTTGAACAAGTCGTCCGGACAAAAGCACTTGTTTTAAAATCGCGTGGAAATGTCTTTGTCGGAAAATTTCAAAAACTCCAAGATAATGGTACCGCTGTCTTTAAGGTGAGGAATTCCGATAATATGCCTCGAAAGAACTCCTTCTGGACAGCCTGCTACCTAACAGGAGAAATGGGCAGTTTCAAGAATTGGGGTGATTATTCTTGGTTGGACTTAAGAAAAGATTATCAAAGGGATTATTCTGACGCGTATTGCGCTTGGATTGCAAAGGCTACAGAGGAGGATTTCTGCCTTATTGGTATAAAAAATCTTTCTATAGAATTTGCAGATGTTCTCCAAAAAGAGATGCCAATAATTGCGTTCGGTCCTAAAGATCCACCTCTTCAGTATTTATATAACCTGAAGGACATTGTAGCTGATGAGTCAATTAAGAATGTCAACAAGGTATTAGATTTTGATGCTAGCGATCCGCTTTGGAATCCAACACCGCTTGCATCTGATACTGATCTTCCCGCTATTCTTGCGGGTGTCTTTGATAAAAACAACTGTGTGGCAATACAGGGCCCTCCGGGTACCGGAAAAACATACAGATTGGCACAATATGCCGCAACATTATTGAAGCAAGGAAAGAGCGTTCTTGTTACTGCATTAACGAATCAAGCGCTGATGGAGCTGGCAAAGAAAGAAGATCTTAAAGATTATATTGTTGCCGGGAAGGTGTCGAAGTCAAGCATGACAATTGATGAGAAACGCGAACTTCCATGCCTTGTCCCTATTAAAGAGAACAAATGTGATGCCTGTTCTGGGTATTTATCTCTTGCTTCTTTCTATGTTTCAAGTACCTGGGCAGCGACTCTCGCAGAGATTCCTTTTGACTACGTACTTATGGATGAGGCGAGCCAGGCTCTGCTTCCTATGATAGCAGCAGCATTCAAATTGGGCAAACAAGTGGTTTGGATTGGTGATCAGAAACAGTTATCACCTATTGTTGCAATAAACGACGATATTATTAGTGATAAAGATTGGAGTCAAATAATTAATGGCTTTGACACATTATGTAATACGCAAAAACTTGATTCGTACCTTCTCAGCGATACATTTAGGTTAATGCCGAGGGCTGCTGATAGTACAGGTGTTTTCTACAATAACAACTTGAGGTCTGTCTCGAAAATCGTAGATGTCCCTATTCAATTGCCATTTATAAACCCCAAAGGTGGTCCAAATATTATAGATTTAGAACTTGAAACGGGGAAAAAGGCTCCGATTAATGCTTTTGAACAAATCATTGATGTCGTACAAAAGATTTATGAGCTATCACCTCGTAGTGAAATTGCTGTCCTATCAAAATTCAAAGACTCTATTAGGGAGTTACAAAAATACTTCATTCTTAATTGGAAAGGTGCAAGTTTGCCTGACACAATTAAGATAGAAACAGTTGATAGAGTACAAGGCTTAACGGTGGACTATTGCATATTCTTTATTCCAAATGCATCTCTTCCCTATTCGTTAAACCCAAAACTATTCAATGTCGCAACATCAAGAGCAAGATTGAATACAATCATTGTGGCTGATTCTACAATGCTGCAACGGCAGATGTCAGATGATGTCAGAAAGTATATTCTCAAGGCTCACGAAGAACAATTTGTAGAATTTGGAGAGCATGAGCCGAAACGATTGACAGCTGGAGATATTGGAGTTACAGTGGTAGGCAAAGTAGATCTGTCCAAGTTCGAGCGCAAGAGAACAGAAATTGTAGAGGGCATGGACAACATATATATCATAGATACAAATGTGTTTGTCAAGTGTCCGGATATTATTTCAAAAATCGGTTCTCAATACAAGGTGATTATCCCCGCAACAGTACTTGAAGAGCTGGATAAGCTCAAGTTAAAGGAAAGCGTTGACAAACAAGCTCTGAGCAACGCAGCTAAGAACATATGCCGTGCATTTGAACAGAATTTCTCCAAGATGGAAGATGCGGACACATCATTACTCCCCAATGGTTTTAATGCATCAAATCCAGACTGCAAGATTCTCTCTGTAGCGCTGAAACACAAACAAGAAGGATGCAATCCGATTCTACTTACATCAGATAATATGCTTCGTTCTCGTGCTGTTGGGCTTGGTCTTAAATCGTTAACTCTCAAAGAGTTTTTTGGCAAATAAAAAACAAAAACAGGAAGAGGATATGAATGCCATGTAAACTTCCCCTTTTTGTAAACTTCCCTAAAAACCAGACAGTTCTTTATTAGACAAAAAACGATAACTTTGTCGAAGGAGGACTAAATGGAAAAGAGTATTCACAGCGAGAGCGAGATGGTGAAAGCCGTCAAAGAACTGGGAAGCGGAATATCCGCAGAAGTAGTGACACGGGGACATGGGGTAACTCGGGCTACCTTGTATAACTGGAAGTCAAAATACAGCGGTATAGATGTGAGTCAGGTCAGGGAGATTGAAGGAACTGGAGGAGGAGAACCGGAAGCTGAAGCAGATGTACGCAGACCTTGCATTGGACAACCGGATATTGAGGAATGTTATTGAAAAAAACTCTAGATCCCGAGATAAAGAAACAGATAGCAGTCGAGATTGTTGAGGAATACGAATTGAGCATCGCTCGGGCGTGCAAGCTGATGGAGATCCACCGTTCGTATTACTATTATCAGGAGAAGTGAGATGACACTGAAGTTGAAGAAGCGATAAGGACAGCAGCCCAATACGGAGACGGATTCTGGAAGATATTCAAACGTCTCAGGCGTGAAGGAAAGAATTGGAACCACAAGAAGGTTTACCGTGGGTACAAGAATATGCACTACGAGAAACGTGTCCGTTTGAAGAAACGCCTTCCGGCAAGGGTCAAGACACCTTTGGAACAGCCCGCCGAACCCAATACGACATGGTCTTTGGATTTTGTTGGTGATGTCCTGGAGTGCGGACGGAAGTTCCGAGTGCTGAACATAATGGATGACAGTGATAAGGTGGCGGTGTCCCAGGAGGTTTCAATGTCTTTCCCGGCAAGAAGGGTGATAAAGACATTGGAAAAGGTGATCTAGCTGAACTGCAAGCCGAAAAACATCAGATGCGATAACGGCCCGGAGTTCATTTCAAAGGATTTCCAGGAATGGTGCAAAGGGAACGACATAAGCATTCTGTATACCCAGCCTGGATGTCCGACACAGAACGGATATATAGAACGGTTCAATGGCAGTTACAGAAGGGCTGTACTTGACGCGTACATCTTCAGAAGCATAGAGGAAGTGAAACGGGTAACCCAAGAGTGGAACTGTTATTACAACAATGAGAGACCCCATGAGAGTCTCGACAACATACCGCCGATGGAGTACCGGACAAAAAGGTGTGACACACAATGATTGATGTTCAGACAGGCAAATATAGCTCCGCTTAGGGTGGCCTATCTGAAAATATTATATTTGTTGTCTAATTGAAGGCTGTCCTAAAAAGGGAAAGTTTACATTTTTAGGGAAATTTACACCTTTACTTTATCCCCGTATTCATATATACGTTCATTAAAGTAAAGTCAAAATAAGGGAAGGAAAGAAAAGAAATGGCTGCGCCATGGAAAATGGCTACCGCCATTTTTTTCTTTTGGCTGCGAAACTTTTAAGAGCCCAGGGGCAAAGGCTAAGCAAAACACCCCATCAGCCCACCCAAGATGACGGACGACAACCCCGAAAATATCCGCGAATCCAACCTCGATTTTACAGTCCGTTTTGGCGAAATAAACCCCGACATGCTCTATCTTTGCGGAGGGAGTCTGTCGGGGCCCGAAAGGGCTGTTTTTGCCTCTTTTCCCTCTGTTCGGAGGGCAACAATGAAAAAAATCGTTAAATCGTCGATTTTTTGCGAAAAAACAAGTAAATTTTTGAGTAGTCTACCTTTTAAGACGTAAATTATTGATAATCAACAAGAATACGATGATGCATCGAAAAAAAAAATAACAGATAAAATTCCTCACGATATATACTTGACATCGTTTTATCCATAACAGATTATATCCGACAGACACATCAATAATGACCTGCTTTATCATTAATAGCCAATTTGCGTAATCTATAAGAAGTCTATATCTTTGATGATATAATTGCGACAGTTATGATAAAAATATATGGGATGAGCACGTGTCCTGATTGCACCTATGTGGAAGAGCAAGTCAAAGACAATGACCATTATCAAGTGATCGATATCGGCCAACATGTACGAGACTTGAAAGCGTTTCTGAAACTGCGAGACCATCACCCAGCTTTTAACGAAGCAAAACGGATGGGGGCAGTAGGAATTCCATGTTTTGTACTGGAAGACGGAACGGTAACACTGAATCCCGTAGATGCCGGATTACGTTCACGCCCTATTCCCGAAGGAACTACATGTAATATTGACGGTAGCGGTTGTTGATTATGACACAAAAAATTCTTTTTCTTCACGGCTTCTTTGCTTCCGGTGCTTGCGCCCCGGCTAATACCTTGAAAGATTATTTCAAAGGTAAGGCAACTGTTTTAGCTCCAGATCTTCCCCTCCACCCTCAGGAGGCCATCGACTTTATCCAAAAGCTATGCGACCAAGAACATCCAGATGTATTGGTAGGCAATAGTAATGGTTCGTTCTTGGCACAGATCGTGGCATCGAAAAACGGCATTCCCGCGTTACTGGGGAATCCTCATCTCGAAATGACGAGTTTCCTGACTCAACGTATCGGTACGCACGAATACAAAACCCCACGCGCGGACGGAAATCAACAGCTTGTCATTAACCAAACCTTGATTGATGAATTCGCGGATCTCCAACAACATCAATGGGATTATTGTCAGGCAGCCAACCAAGAAAAGATCTGGGGACTATTTGGTGATAACGATCAAGTGGCACATTTTGAGCCTCTATTTTTAATGCACTACAAATACTCCTACCACTTCCCGGGTGGCCACGCGCCGACAGTCGAAGAGGTGCAAAAATACTATACTCCACTGGCGGAACGATTGTTAGAATTATAATGCACATTAATCATATAAGGGAGAAAAATCCCTATTTTCTCCCTTATATGATTAATTATC
>OBLG01001017.1_pt1 | contig 24355 bp, 29 predicted proteins | sample 1517451 | NCBI WGS metagenome assembly OBLG01 (sample SAMN04571694, study PRJEB22368) | human gut metagenome | biome: human gut; material: stool | host: Homo sapiens | place: Luxembourg | collected 2012-06-29
TTTGCGACAGCTTTTTCTGCTCCTCGGTCACGGGCATTCCCTTGAAGATGCCGTTGTCTCCGCAGCGGACGCCGTCTGCCTGGTTATCGGCAAGGTGACCGTCCTGCGGTACTTCCGCATAGTCCACGGCGAGCTTTCCGGCAATGCGATGGACGGCGGCGGTGACAGCCGTCTTATCCAAAGCAACGGAAGTTTCCGCAATGATGTGGCACACGCCGTGGCCGATGAGGACTTCAACGGCAATGCGTGGATTTCCTGTTTTCTTGTATGCCAGGTCAACAAGCGCACCGGCAATCCTGTCCGCCACCTTGTCCGGGTGGCACGGATTTACTTTTTCAAACATGATGGGTACCTTCCTATTGAGATTTTTCGTAATCCTGGTATAATTGAAATGGGTCGATGTCTACTCCTTCCCGATCCACCAGACCAAGGGTCCGCAAGGACAGCAGCAAACGAGAAAGAACGTACCAAAGGAAGGAGAGTGCATATGAGTAACTTTTTAACGGAAATCACGGAACTGTTTCGCTACGCAAAAACCTATAAACTTTCAACCGTAACCTTGAAAACGCCAATCATTGATTTCTCGTTTGCTCCTTCGACTGTTCCGCAGCCTTCTTAATGAGGGCTGCTTTTTTTACCCTTTTCTCGCACGAAGCAGGCGCTCCATAAGGTCATCCTGCGGCGTTGACTCGCCGTATTCCGTGCTGCAGTTTTCTTTCACAATCTGGAAAATCTCATTCCAGAGTCGAACCGCCTGGTTCATGTAGTTGATGCCGATGTTAATAAACGGGGACGGGATCGGCTTTCCTGTAGTGGGGTGCTTGGAGAGGAAACCCATACGGTTGGTCATTTCCTCACACTGCACCCAGCAGGCGGAACACATGGCGTAACGCTCCAAAAGCTGCGGCGACACCTTTGCGGCACAGCCGATGCCTTTGAGCCATTGCCAGGTTTCCGTGTAAATTTCCTGCGCCTGCAGCTGACTACCGTCCCGCTGCTCGGCAGAAAGAAAATCATGGGGCTTTGGCATTTCAACACCCTCGACTTCGGGAATGTCCAGCACTTCAAGTTTTCTGCCGCCGGGATTCCCGTTTTCGGCTTTATCCTTGACTGCGGATTTCTTCCTTCCCGCACCGGGTCTTGCACCGCCGCGCCCGCCTGTGTTATTCGATTTTGTGGGCATCCGAGTTCACCTCCCTTAATTACCCTTTTGATTTCGCCTTTTTCGCACACGTGACCCCGGGCCGTTGTCCTCAGCTCACACTCCCGGAGATTTTGACCGCCCCTACCGCAATTGCATACGCGCGGCGGGGTTGCTATTTTTTTCTGCTCTCTGTTGACTTTTCCTTTTCCCCTGGTTATCATTAATGATGTAAGAAGTCTTGTTGTTTGAAAATGTCTGATGTTTTGAAAGGAGAACTATCATGAGCAGAAATTATTCTGAGCAGTATCCCTATGGCTATGACAAACGCGGCGGTTGGGACATCGACACCTCAGATCGGACGCAGAGGGATAGCGACTCTGGTCATATCCCTGGGCGTTACCAGTGGGAAGAAACCGTAGATGTTTCGGCTGATGATGACGATGAGTAAATAGTGAATTGAATCGATTTGGGCACCTCTTGAGGGTGCCCTTTTCCTATTCATCTGTCACCAAGGTCATGGTGTATCTTTGTATGGCAGGACTGGCACAGACTCATGAGGTTCTCTCTTGCGTGAGTGCCGCCCTTGGAAACGGGCAGAATGTGATGAACCTCCTGTACCGGAGTCAGCCGACCTTCCTTGAGGCACATCTCACAGAGGGGATGATCCGCCGCATAGCGGTCACGGATGCGCTTCCACGCTCTGCCGTACTTGCGGTTGACATCGGAACTGCGCTCGTATTTATCGTATTTGCGGCGTTCCTCCGTGCGGTGCCGCTCACAGAACTGTCCGTCACAGAGGTTGGGACAGCCAGGGTAAGAGCAGGGTCGCAGCGGTTTCTTCGGCATCGTTTCACCTCCTTGGGCACGAGAAAAGCCCCACGGGATTGCTCCCATGAGGCCATTCTCTATTCTTTCGCCATTATAATGATACTATAAACCAGGAGTGCGTTATAGTGGCTTTTGGTGGCTTGTTTCGCCGGAATCAAGAATTTCCTGCACGGCGTCCAGGGCTTTGTCATGAAGGCGAAAGACCCAGCGGCGGTTGTGGTACAGGCTCATGGTGATTTCTTCCCAGGTCTCGCCGCACAGATACCGCTTCTCCAGCAGGATGCGGAACTTCACATCATCGACCTTTGCAATGACGTCCACAATGTCCTTTTTGATCTGTACCAACCGGTCCATGTCTGCGGCGATCTCATTCTGCAGGTCGATGATCTTGCACACAGCGTCTGCCATTGTGGAGCCGCCGCGATTGGGATTTCTCGGCATACCCGTCAGCGTTGCGGTGCATTTGGTGGCAAGCTCGTTCAGAGACTGTATCTGCTCAGACTTGCTCTTGATGCGCTGATCCAGCAGATAGGCTTGGTTCAAAAATTCCTTTGCCGTCATGCTGCCACATCCTTGCGCACCATGCGGCGAACACCCGTCATAAGATATTCTCCGTCCAGGTCGGTAAGCGTTTCGTACCAGCCGGAACGGAAGAAACGCTCCAATGCGTTCACCTCGGCTGCGAAATCCTCGTTGTCCGGAAAGCGGTAATGCTGTTTGAGGGCTTTTTTGTAGTCTTTTACGGCCAGTTCTACAATGGCGTTGGCTAATGCCTGATAGGGGTTCATATGCGTACCTCCGATATTTTAAGATCCTCGGATTGGCACGGATTGTCGTTATTTGTTGAACTGTTGTCTCAGATTTTCAAATTTGCCTTGACTGCGGCTATTAAGGCCGACTGCGTTTTATCTTTGGTTTTCAGCGCACGCAGAATCTGCTCATCAATGGTGTCATCCGCTACAATGTGCTGAACCACCACGGTTTTGGAGGTCTGACCTTGCCGCCACAGACGGGCTATTGTCTGCTGGTACAGTTCCAGCGACCATGTCAGCCCGAACCAGACGATGGTGCTGCCGCCGCTTTGGAGATTCAGCCCATGTCCGGCAGAGGCGGGGTGGATAAGCGCCACGGGGATCTCGCCGTTGTTCCACCTGCGGATGCTGTCGGAAGTATCCAAGCGGGAAAACGGAATGTGCCACGCATAAAGCCGTTTCATAATCCGCTCCAAATCATGCTTGAACCAGTACGCCACCAGAATCGGCTTTCCGTTGGCGGCTTCGATGATGTCCTCCAGTGCATCCAGCTTGCGGTCGTGAATTAGGAATGTATTTCCGGCATCGTCATAAATGGCGCCGTTTGCCATTTGGGACAGCTTGCCAGAAAGCGCAGCGGCGTTTGCGGCGCTGATCTCTCCGTCGGGCAAGTCCAGCATGAACTGCTTTTTCATTTCATCGTAGGCATCTCGCTCGCCTTGGCTTAGATACACCCGATATTCGCTGGAGATCAGCTTCGGCATTGTCAAATGGTCGGTTGATTTCATAGAAATCGTAATGTCCGATATTTTTCGGTATATGTCCTGCTCCGCTCCCGGCTTTGGGCGATAGCTGTAAACGATCTGCCCATTCATGGCGTCCGGTACGAAATATTCCTGCCTGTAATGCGTAATGAATCTGCCGAGACGTTTACCGAGATCGATAATCTTGAACTCCGCCCACAAATCCATTAGACCGTTGGAAGCGGGAGTGCCGGTCAGCCCGACAACACGCTTGATTCTGGGGCGCACCTGCATCAGAGCCTTGAACCGCTTGGACTGGTGATTTTTGAAGGAAGAAAGCTCATCAATGACCACCATATCGAAGTGAAAAGGCATCCCGCTCTTTTCTATGAGCCACTGTACATTCTCCCGATTGATGATGTAGATATCGGCTTTGCGCAGGAGCGCCGCTTTGCGTTCCGCTTCACTGCCGACCACCACAGAATAATTAAGACTGTAGAGATGATCCCACTTTTGCAGCTCCGCACTCCAGGTATCACGAGCCACTCGCAGCGGTGCAATCACCAGCACCCGGTGTACCTCAAAGCTGTCGAACAGCAGGTCACCTATGGCGGTGAGGGTGATGCTCGTTTTGCCAAGATCCATATCAAGCAGTACTGCGGCGAAGGGATGCGTCCCGATGTAGTCAATGGCGTATTTCTGATATTCATGCGGTTCGTATTTCATCCAGTATCCCTCCGATTTGCTCCGGGTCATCAAGGACATACACCTTGAAACCCAGCCGCCGCAGCAAGCCGTGTCTGGCGGCCTGCAGAGGTCTCGGTTTCTTGCCCGACGCCTTGACCTCCACAAAGCCGATCTTGCCTTCCGGCAGAAGCACGATGCGGTCGGGCATTCCGTCAAAGCCGGGGCTGACCATTTTCGGTGCGATGCCGCCTGCGCTTTTTACAGCTTTTATCAATTTCTGTTCTATCGTTTTTTCTCTCATAGTGATCCTCCATCAGGAATTAGGCGGGTGGTGACAGTCGATGACAGTTATTTCAGTAACTTCTCTTAGGACTTGTTTTTTAAGACTATAGGAGAAGTTTCTGTAGAGAGTGTCATCGATCGTCACCCTATGCTCAATCCAGGAAATCCGACTTAAGCTGCAGACCGAAAAGCATCCGTGCGGATTTGCTTCTTTTCCGCTCAAAACCGGCGCATTCCAGAGCAGTGTAGAAATCTGTCGTACTGCGAACATAGTCGCCCACCTGCGCACAATAACTGCGGTATGCGTTGTAGACATCGCCGGATTTCGTGGAGAAAGCGTCGCTAACCTCGCAGCATTCGTCCAGAAACTGCGAGAGCCAATCGTTGTTGTCCTTGTATTTCTTGATGGCTTCCTCCACCACGGCAGGCTTGATGATATGATAGTCGTTGTCGATCACACGCTTTGCACCGACCATGATCCATTTCAGGATTGCGCCGCCGGCCTTGTCGAACAAGAAATCGGCATAATTCTTGACATCAGATTTCCCCTCAATCCTGGCATTGAAAGGAATCACGATCAGCCGCCGCCAGGTACCGGCATCGATTGCGCCGACCTTCGGCAGATGGTTGGTATAGAGGATCAGCGTGTGGCTCGGTACATAGCTGAAGGGATCTTTGTACTTCTTTTCGGCGTAGATTTCGTCTGTGGAGCACAGCTGCTTCACGTTGGAAGTGCTCAGCCGCATACCTTCCTCCAGTTCCGCTGCGATAATCAGCCGCTTGCCCTTAGCCTCGGCCAGTTCCGGCTTCACATTTCGCTTGCAGCCCACGGTCAGCGTATCGGCAGACATATTTCCGCTGTAGGTGCCGAGTACGCGGGAAAGCGTGTTCCAGAAGGTGGATTTACCGTTTCGTCCTTCGCCGTAAGCAATAATCAAGGCTTCGACATACACTTTCCCGATGGCGGACAAGCCTGCAATCTCCTGCACATAGCGAATCAGATCCGCATCGCCGCAGAAGAATGTTTCCAAGGCGTCCTGCCAGATATCCATGCCTTCATCGGCCGGGTCAACAGTGGTTTGCTTGGTGATGAAATCCGTCGCTGTATGTTCCCGTGCGGATACCAGTCCAAGACGGAGGTCGTAAGTAGAGGTCGTGGTATTCAGCAGAAACTCATCTGAATCCAACTGCCGCTGGTCGATCTCCAGCATGGGGTGCGACTCTTTTAATGCAGCGGAGATGTACTTAGTGTCGCGGCGCTTGATGGCGTAGTTGCGGTAGGTCGTGGCATTCTCGTATTTCTGAAAAGACCGCGCCTGTTCTGAATTGAAGGCTGCGGCTGCTTTCTTGGGTCCCATCGACGCAAGCAGTTCCCAAGCACCGTTTTTCATCATCTCATCGGTGGTTTTTCTGATTTCGGTCTCCGCCTCCTCAAGCTGGCGGGTCGTCAATTCCTGCGCCACCGCCTGCGCCTTGGGTTTGGATTCTTCCCAGAAGCCGCCGTTGTACACGAGAAAATCGGTGGACGGCGTATAGCGGAGCTTTGCCTCGTATTCCCTTGAAAGGACGGTGGCCTGTCCAACATCGGAATAGTCGGTCGGCTTCAGCTTAAGTTCCTAGTTATACTGCTCCGGCGGAATGTAGCCGTCCTGTGCGGAGATTTTTCCGTAAAACCGCTGTGCGCTGCGCCAGATACTGTCCAGTTCCGACTGCTCCAAGGGCGGCTGACAGCAGGCGGCGACCTCCGTAAAATGCTTGTGCGCTTCTTCGGTATTTCCGAAGCGTTTCAGAATGCGCCCGGCATAGTGCGACATGGTGGCGTTGCGGCTTCCTTCGGGAATAATGATGCTACCGTAGCTGCCGGAGTCCATATTTGCATCGAAATCGCCATCGGCAAAAAAGGTCGTCAGCGTCATCGGCCCGTCAAAGACATCAACTTGCGGTGCTCTCGTGCCGAAGAAGAATCTGGCGGCATCGAGCGCCTTGGTATCAAAATACGGGAAGAGGGTGTTGACCAGTTTTTTTAAATTGCTGTACTGCGCCGCATCCGCCAGCCGGTCAACAGGAAACAGCACATGGAATTTGGGCCGCGCTTCCTTGCTGTTTTTTACTTTCATGTGGTTGCGGCTATAGTGAACCGCAAAGGCCACGCCGGGAAATGCGGCTGCAACATCGGAGGGATAGACCCAGTCTTCCGGATCATCGCTGTGGTCGTTATCGCAGTCGACCGGGAGACAATCTGCTCCGAGGAAATTGTCATTATTGCGGTAGTTGCCCCTGTATTCGGCGCAGACATAATCGTAAGACACGGCCTGCAGCAGCGTATTCTTATCGGTCACCTCGACCTTATGCGGGTAGATGCAATTCTCCGGCATCCCCAAGCGGTCGGCGCGGTACAGTGTGAATTTCATCGTGATACCTCCTTGCAGGTCTCGCTGAAATAGCGAATCCGATAGCCCTTCCATGTGGCTCTTTTGATTTCTGCCTCCATGCCTTCGGAGATGTGATCGCCGAAAACCCATATTTCCGCACATTTACTGAGGATGGCATTGCCGAAGAACAGCCCCAGCTCACGCTCCTTTGGCTTGTTGTCGTCAAGGAACTGCGGAAAAAGCAGGTGCGGTGCAATGGGGATATATCCGGCTTCCACCGCAAAGCGGCTGTAGCGTCTTGCGGCGGCAGTGTTGTTTTCGACATCTCCGGCATACGGACTGCAGATATACACGATGGGTCTGAATGCCCGGAGTGCCTTTTCTTCTTTTTCAATGGCGCAGAAAGCACCGTAAGCCGTAGGGTCGGCATAGCCTTCTGCGTTTCTAAAATCAGCCATAACAGGCTCCTCCAATCTATAGTTTTCACTACCCACTGGAGTGTTCCGTGGGCAGTGGTCCGGTTTTAGTCCTTTTTGTAGAACATGGTTTCATATCCGTCGGCACGGAGTTTCAGCCCGGCAGCCCACGGCGGGGTGCGTCCCATCTGGTCACATATGTTGTTGAGGTCAACCTCCGGTGCGGCTTCTATCACAAGTTCATCGTGAATGTGCATGGTGATAAAGCAGTGAGACAGGGTCTGCATGGCATAGCAGAGGATGTCACGGGAGGTGGCCTGAACGATATTTTCCACCAGCTTTGGACCGTAGGTCTCCAGCCGCTCCCATTTCTTTGTCCCGCCGATGCCCTCGTAAGTGATGCACTCGTCGCCGAACTGGTTAGTGCCGAGTTTAGGCTTTACATAGGAAAGCCTCCTGCCGGACGGAAGCGTAATGAAAAGCATTCCGCTCCGATAGGCAAACTCGATGCCACAGACCTCGCTGTCCAGATGCTGCTTTACGGCACTCATAGCGGCACGGTCGATGTCCCACCAGAACTTCACGATGTTCTGGTTCGAGTTGCGCCAAGCCGTGACCAGCGGCTGCAGCTCATCTTCGGACAGCCCCATCTCCAAAGCGCCCATTGTTTTGAGTGCACCGACAGAGCCACCGTAGCCAAGGGCAAGTTCTGCGATTTTTCCCTTCTGCCGCAGATGACCGTTTACACCGTGCTTTTCCACCGGAACCTTGAACATCTGTGATGCCGATGCGCAGTAGATGTCGCCGCCTTTTTCAAAAACCTTCTGACGCCAGGTTTCTCCCGCAAACCATGCCAGCACTCTGGCTTCAATGGCAGAAAAGTCGGCAACGATAAACTTGCAGCCGCTTTTCGGCACAAATGCGGTGCGGATCAGCTGTGACAATGTATCCGGCACATCTTCGTACAATAGCTGTACGGCGTCAAAGTCGCCGGAGCGGACAAGACTGCGAGCCTCGGCCAGATCGGGAAGATGGTTCTGCGGCAGATTTTGCATCTGGATAATGCGTCCTGCCCATCGGCCGGTTCTGTTGGCCCCGTAGAACTGAAACATTCCGCGGGCACGGCCGTCTGCGCATACGGCTTTCTCCATCGCCTGATATTTACGGACGGAGGATTTCGCAAGCTGCTGGCGAAGCGAAAGAACCTTTTGCAGCTCTGTCGGCGCAGTTTTTAGCATTTCCGCAACCTCCTTCTTGCCCAGGGAATCGACCGCCAAGCCATTATCCGAAAGCCACTGCTTCATCTGCTGCACCGAGTTGGGGTTATCCAAAGCGGTCAGTTTCTTCATGGCATCGGCTAGCTCTTTGCGGGAACGGATGTCCATGGCAATTGCCTGATGCACCAGCTCCATATCCAGTGCAACACCTCTGTCGTTGATCTTCTGGTCGAGATGATACTGGTTCCAGACGGCTTCCGGCACAGGAAACTTGGCGAGTTTTTCCTGAATGGACATCTCGACCTCAACATCACGGATGTTGTACCGTTTGAACGAGTCCCACTTATCCGGAGCGTTCTCCGGCAGATTGCGGGGTCGACCGCCGTTGGTCTTCGTCGGCGCACAGGGCTGACAGAAATACTTGATGAGTTCTTTGCCTTCGGTCATCTTTTGCTTTCCAAGACCCAGAACGGCACCGACGCCCTCCAGTGAAAGCGGAAGCCCCATATATGCAGACCAGATCATGGTGCATTTCCAGGAGGCAGGGTTGAGATAGTTTCCCACGGTATCCTCCGGGATGCTGTAGCCGGTATTATCAAAGTTGCCGTTTTTCCGAAGCCAGCGTGAGAGGCATATCCGCTCGAACTGCGCATTGAACGCCCACTTTGTGACACCTGTGTCCGTCAGGGCGGCAATAATCTCCGCAGGAATCGTCTCTCCGCAGGCAAGGTCAACCACCTGCACGGGACTGCCCTCAACGGAGTATCCGAAGAGAAGAATGTCAAAATCCGGTGCTTCGGTGTATTTGTAGACGCCGCACTTGGCAAGGTCAACGCTGCTGTATGTTTCAATATCGATACTGAGTGTTTTCATATACACGAATCCTTTCCATAGCCCGAATGGGCGGCAGGAACATTCCCACTGCCCACGGGATCGGAGATTACTCTTTGTTGAGTTCTTTCATACGGGCTTCGTGATACTCCACCTCACGAAGGGCGTGTTCCTTCTCAAGCCGTCGGCGCTCTTCCTCCCATGCCGCATTGCGCTTATCACGCTTGCGGTCATCGACGGCGTCAATGATGGATTTGACGATCCAAAACACCGCCAGGAGCAGATACAGGGACAGAAGCAGAATGCAGAGAATCGTGGTAATACTCATGCTGCGCACCTCCTCAAGATAGAAAATCTTCGTCCACATCGGTGGCGAAATCGGACGCTGCGCTGGACTTGCCGCCGAGAGGTTCGCCGTCACGGATCTTCTGCAAGTTGTTCAGCCCGCAGGCGATGCCCTTGTTGCCATTGCTGTTGAAGGAGTAGAAGTTGATGCTGGCGCGACCGTACACGCCGGAATAAACCTCGGAACGGGTCAAGATGGGGTTGCAGTCGGCGTCCACGATGCCGGGAGCAGTTGCGGAGTTGGCGTTGATAAAGTAGCTGTTGGCATAGGCGGGATCATCCGGACGCTCGGTGTCTCCATCGCGCAGGGGCGTTTTAATGGCAGTCAAAGGCGGAACGGAGCGGCCGTTGCCCTTGAGCTTGGCCTGCCCCTCCTCATAGGCTGCCTGAATAGCCGCCTTGATCTTCTGGACGGTTACGGTGTCAGACTTGGGAATGATGAGACTGACACTGAACTTCGGCGTGCCGCCGTTGATGGATTTTGCTTCCCAGACATTGGCGTAGGACCAGCGGGTATCTTTGCCGGTAATGACCTTCATGGGATTTACGAGCTTAGTGGTAGAATTCGACATATCAGTTGTCCTCCTTAAAATCATCAATAATGGTTGTCATTGCCGGCCTTTTATCACTTTCCGGCACAAGCGTGGGTTTGCCTTGCGGCTTGGTAATCAAATCGCCAAGGATAGCGTTGAATTGCTTCTTTCCGAGCATCGCGGTCATAGCGGTAATGCCGAGAACCTTGTGTTCATAAGGGTCGTACCCTGCGGCGGTCACGGCGGCGATGACGGCGTGTTCGTCTGTGTATTTTCGGTTGGAGCGCCCCTCGACCAGCTTGTAGCCGGACCATTGTTTTCCGCTAATAGCCGCCTGTAGCGCGTAGTCCTTGATGTCGGATGCCCAGGTGGTCAGCCCGTCGATTTGGCCGAGAATTTCTTCGACCTCCTCATCCGTGAGCAGAGGCGGCTGCCGAAACTCATATCGGGCAAGCTCCATATTGGCTTTAGCTCTCTCGCGACAATCCGCTTTTGCCTTGCAGAACTGGCACCATTCGCCGCAGTGATATTCACCGCTGCCTTGGAACGCCAGCTCTGCGGTCGGCGTCAAAACCTTGTCCGCCCATTCGCAGAGTTCCCGCTTCGAAATGGTGAAGGTGCTGACATTGGAGCGCCTGGGCTGATAGATGGTCATACTGACGGTGTCGATGTCGTAGATGCAGTCGAACAGCTCCAGAGCACCGAGAGCATACAGCTTCATCTGCGGATTATCGTCGGCTTCTACCAGGACTCCGCGCCCATGCTTGTAATCCACGATGTGAAGCGTTCCGTCTGCGATGATGACGCAGTCTCCGGTGCCGAAGCCCTCTTTTACATATTTGGAGTAATCAAGCCGCTGTTCGATCAGCACAACAGGGTCAGTGCAGACCTTCTTTGCTTCCGCGACCAGTTCCATTACAAAGGCAACATAGCCGTTGGCGCAGTCCTCCATTTCGGCGCTGTACCAGGTAAGGCTTTCGGTCGGGTCCTGTGCCGCCATACCGAGTGCTTTTCGGAGCTTATACTCGCAGAGTGCGTGGGCGTCGGTGCCCTCGGCGGCGAAATCGCTGCCCTTATCATCGTAGCTTTCGCACAGCCTTGCTGAAGGCGGGCAATTGAGCCACCTGTGGGAGGAGGATGCGGAAAGCAGAGCGTGATTACCCATTGCCCAGCACCTCCGCATCCGCCACAAGCCCCCCGTACCAGGTGGGGTCTACCTCGGAGAGTTTGGTTGCCCCATATTTCTGAAGAAGGTCACGAATCTGAGCGGTGAAGCCATCTCTTGACTTTTTTGCCAGAATTGCTCTGACTTCTTCAAGCGAATATGTCTTTGCTGGAGCGGGTGCATCCTCCGTGTCGTCAGTGCTGCCGAACGCATCGGTCAGCCAGTTGTCGATGTCGTTAATAGAAGATGCAATATCCCGTAATTCTCGGATGGTCGCTTCCATTTCGCTCATTTTGCTCATCGTGTTTACCTCCTTCCTCTGATTGACTTGCCTGGTTCATCTGAATCAGCTTTTTTGCCAGACGCTTTGACACTACGCTGATTGCCGTAAGCACACCGATCAGTTCCTCATCGCTCACGGGCTTGGTGTTTCTGGACTCGTTCATTGGCGGTTCCTCCTTTCCGAGGTGCTGAGTTGTCTTGCTGTCCTCAGTACCCACTGGAGGGAAACTGTCGAAACGGTCCGCTTTTTGCCGAAAAAAGATTTATCCCTTCGACAGCAGTTCTGCAGCCGAAGGGATGATGGAAGATATTAGATGTAATAATCCTTGAGCTTGTCTTGGAGCACCGCACGGATTTTTGCCCAATGTCGCTTGAAAGTGGAACGCGCCATACCCATAATTGCTGCGGCTTCCCGCTCCGAGTGGTGCATCATCAGCGCGCAGATGCGCTTGCCCTCCGGGTCAAGACGGTCGAGCTCGTCATACAGCGCCTTGAGCAGTTCTTCGTCCATAAGGATAGAATCCGCAGTCGGCGCATCGTCCGCCAGCGTATCTCCGAGAGTCAGATCGTCATCCTCGCCGCCGATGGCCGTTTCGAGAGACACTTTCTTCCTGGCAGCGTAGAACGGGCAGCCGGGGCAAATGCCGTCGCATTTCCAGATCTGAGCCTTGGTGCAGCGGCATTCGCCGTTCTTTTGAGCGTGGTAGCGGGTGTTCCATATTGGGCGGTAGTACGCCCGATAGACTTCCTCGCTGACCTCGATGGCTTGTCCTTCAACAGGGATAAAATACTTTTTTGCTTCATTTGTCATAAAAAGTCCTCCGTTTTTCGATTTCTCGAAACGGAGGACTCTTGGTGCTGCCGCAAAATGGGTATAGGAAACCGACCGCAGTCCTAACGGAGTTCTCCGTTTCGGATTGCAGCAAACCCGCTCAAAAGGCAGCTACAGTATTTACTTGTCCACCCATAAACTGTTGAGCCACTGTTGATCAGTCAGTGCAGACTATAGGGATATATAGGCTGATTGAGATTGTCCTTTTCACAAGAAGAATATCCTTTGTGGCTTTTTAATGTCCGTATCTCAAACAACAAATTTGACAAATGGACAGCTGCGTGGTATGATATTTATGCATCTTTGTAACCACGGGGAGGGCTGTCCCAAATGCCACTTAAATTATATAAAATCAGTTTTTTAATCTGGGGATGGTTTGGCACTGCGTGGTACAGCATGGTACAAGTCAAAAGAAAGGAGTTACATCATGGAATTTAAGGATTTCTTCTCTACACTCAAAAATCGAATATCCGATGGTTATGATGTACCGCAGTTCTTTCGAGACCTGTTTGCTATGATTACAGATGTTCCCGAAAAAGAATGGGACACCCCTCGCGATCCTGCAACCATGAAGGCCAAGGATGCATCATTACGGAGTTATGCCAAGAGAACAATACCAAAGAAATTTGCACAGCAGATTGTCTATCGACTTTCAACAGAAAACTATATTGAGAGTCTAAACAGCCGACCACTTGAGACGAGGTCTCTTTTAGCTGATGACTTTTCTTCCTACGATGCTGAAATCAATGGAGCGAATGTTGCCGAGAAAACTGCAATATGGTTCGTGGAAATCATCCGTAATGCTGCTGGTCTTGCACCGAGAAATGCGTTGGCGCAACAAAAGCAGCAACAGATTGCCATAGATCTCAAATCTAAGTTTGGAGCCTATCTGCTAAATGAGGTGGGACACTATTGTCCGTTTCCCGGTTGCGGACGTCCTCTTACAATAACCAATGCCAGCAAAGCAATCGATTCGTATGAAGTGGCACTTATCGATAGAGAAAAAGCACCAGAAATATCAAACCTTCTGGCGCTTTGTCCGCAATGTTGTGCTACATATTCACTTGATGACAGTAAAAAAATCCGCAAAGAATTACAGGAAATCAAAAAAGTTTTGGAGGGGCATAGCCACAGTGTGACTCTACTTGATGACCTTCCCCTGGAGCGAGGGATTATCGGGGTTATTGGAAAAATTAAAAAGCTCAAGGAAAAAGACCTCGCAGAGGTATCCCTTGAGCCGAAGGAAATCAAGAAGAAACTGAACCCTTCTGATAATTATGTACTGTACAGCCAGGTAAATTTTTTTGTCATGACCTATTTCGTGCGCATCCGTGAAATCATGATGAGCCTCGATAAGCGTGGTGACATTGATTATGACGAGGTACAGGATCAGATGCACGCCATATACAAAAGATTAAAGAAAGCCAAGAAATCAAATGTGGAAATCTTCAATGAGATTGTAGGCAAGATACACAGAGTAACCCTGCAAGAAGATACTTACTGTCAAATTGTCGTTTCCTATTTCATTCAGAGCTGCGAGGTGTTCGATGCAATTACCTAATAAACTATATTCATATAAAAATAGCACTTTAGCGCTTGTTCCCATCGTGCTGGAGGAAATTCAGAAGCAACCTATGCCTGTATATGAACTGTTCGACAAGGTGAAACCGTTTCTGACCGAAGCAACGGATTTTTTGTCCGTTATGGATTGCCTGTATGCACTACAGGCAGTAGATATAAATGATGAAGGAGAGGTGTTCTTATGCTTACAAAGATGAGTTCGCCCGCATTTAAAATTCAGGGCAAAGAACGTCCACCCATCGAATTCAAGGAAGGGCTAAATGTTGTCCTCGGAAAAGATGACGGCGCAATGTCAATTGGCAAATCGTCAGCATTACTTGCCATCGATTTTGTATTCGGTGGAGATACTTATATTAAAAGTGATGGTGTACGGCAGGAAGGACACCATACGATATTCTTCGAATTTACCTTTGATGGGAAGCCCTACTGGTTTGCAAGAAACACCGGGAATGCAGACAAGATATTTATTTGTAACAGCAAATACGAATTTACTGGCAATACATACACCAAGGAGGAGTTTACTACCTGGTTAAAGCAGCAGTACGGCATCGATTTTGTTGGTTTGTCATTCAGGGTTACCCTCAGTAGTTTCTTTAGAATTTACGGCAAAGAAAATACGGATGAACGCAGGCCTTTACGTGGTATCCCTGGTCAAGATATGGAAAAGTCCATTAATATGCTGTTGGCGCTGTTTGATAAATACAAAGATATTGAGACGTTCAAGGGCGTCGTTGATGAACACAAGAAAAAATTGGATGCGTACCGGCAAGCAAGAAAGTATGACTTTGTGTCTAACCTCGTCGGAGGCATCAAAAAATACGAAGAAAACCTGGCAAAAATTCGTGATTTAGAAATTCAACTGGGAGCCTTAACGGAAGAAGCAGAAAAGGGGCATACGGATGAGGAAATCGAAAAGAACAAACTGAAAGCAGAGTTGGTTACCCAAAAATATAATGTGGAAACCGCTATTCAGGCGAAGGAAAGAAAGCTACGCTTGCTTGATATGAGCCTGGAATATGGTCTTTATCCTACTGAGGCCGATATGTCTGCATTACAGGAGTTCTTCCCTGGGGTCAATCTACGGAAACTGTATGCGGTTGAAAAGTACCATCAGAAATTAGCTCAGATTCTGGATGGGCAATTTGCAACTGAGCGAACTACCATTGCGATTGAAATCGAGGATTTGCGGGCTCAGCTTCAGGAAATTAGAGGCCAGATCCGTCAGCTTGGCTTCGTAGGCAATATTTCAAAAGAGTTTCTGGACAGACATTCCGAACTGAAAGCAGAAATCGATGCACTGAAAATACAGAACCAAGCCTTCCTGACCCAGAAAGAATTGCAGGATGCCAAAGCAAAGGCAGAGGAGGCACTACGCCGAAGTATAGAAGGAATTCTGGAGGAAATTGAAGAGACTTTGAATGCAAAAATGAAAAAATTTAATGATGCTCTCTTCAAAACACACAGAAAACCTCCGCATATCAGATTTATAAAGCACGACAGTTATAAATTCGAAACGCCGGATGACACTGGTACAGGTTCAAATTATAAAGGGATGATTGTATACGACCTTGCGGTATTATTCACCACAGCGCTTCCGGCACTTGCTCACGATTCTCTTGTTTTTAAGAATCTGGAAAAAGATGTTGAGGACGGAATCATGCGGATTTACGCATCCACCCGGAAGCAGATTTTCATTGCATATGACAAGCAGGGAGATTGCCGTCCGGATACACAACGAATTCTATATGATAATTGCATTCTGCAACTGTCGGATAATAACTGTGAACTTTATGGTAGGTCTTGGAACAAAGAGGAGCAGGAACAATATGAAGATGAGTTATAACAGACTATGGAAATTGTTGATTGACAAAGGCATGAAAAAATCCGATTTGAGAAAAGTCGCTAATGTGAGTTCTTCATCCCTTGCAAAATTGGGCAAGGGCGAAAATGTTACTACAGATGTGATACTGAAAATCTGTATAGCCCTTGATTGCCGTGTGGAGGACGTTATGGAGATTGTCAAAGATGAGGCTCTTGTATCCGATGAGTAAGTCCGTTTTTGTGAACAGTCAACATAGTGCTCTAAAACAGGCAGCGGATAACAGGCGCTGTTAAAACACGAGGTATGATATGAAATCGATAGAATTATTCAGCGGAACAGGTGGTCTTGCCCTCGGACTGCAGCAGGAAGGATTTAACCACAAAGCCCTTTTCGAATGGGACAAGGACTCCTGCGAAAACATCAAGCACAACATTGAAAATGGCTATCCTGGCGTGAAAGATTGGTCTGTATACCAGGCTGATGTCCGCACAGTAAACCATGCACTTGGTCGTAGCCGCAGCAGCATGATGACCCCATCCTGGGACTGGTTCCATCCCGGCAGAGCGTGGGCGGCCAATCTGCAACCGTTCACCAAATCCAAGGAACAGCTTGACGCTGAGATCAGAGAATATCTTCGGAATGCTCTTCTCTGAATGCAGTTTGGAGATTCTTGGCTAGCAGGAGTATATATAGCTTGACGAGAAAACAGGAATGGACTAATCAAGAACGGGAAAGATATGACGACCGGTCGGGAGAAAGAAAAAGGACTTTCGTTCATCGCAAGAAGAGCGGCCGCTACGAATAGCGACCGCCCAGGATTATTCTTTACTTGTCAAGGCGCCCCTTGGCGCGATTTGCGTACTTGGAGATTTGGTCTGCAACCACCTTGGGGTCTCTGGAGAGAAGCCTCACAAGACCCTTATCTTTTTTGTAAGACTCCTCGGTCAACTTGCTTACGGTGATAATGTTGCGGATGTCCTCAAGGTCGATACCGTATTTGGCAGCGGTGTCAATAATGAGCTGAGCGAAGGTGTTTTCGTATCCATCGTCGATAATGCGTGCCGCAAGATCACGGGTTTTGATACCAAGGTGCCAACCCAAGCGAACAAATACCTCTGTAGCATGAGTGGACAACCTCGAGATTTCGCAAAGAATAGCTTCCTTCTTCTCAGCCAGTTCTCTGACCTCCTTAGCCTTCTTCTCAGCCAGCTCTTTGGCCTGCTTGGCACGGAGCAGCTTCTCAAGCTCATTAATAGTCTCACGCTCAACGTGAAGACGCTCAGGATTGTATGTATCGTCAGCAATGATATCCTCATAGGTATATGCGTCTTCTGCCGCTACGCGGGTACCCTCGATTGTGCTGTTAAGCGAGACGATCTTGAAGTTATCCGGGGGAAGAGCCCTACAGATAGAATTTACGACGGAGTTTACGACCGAGTAAGCGTAATTCTTCATATATGCAACAGTGGGCTTCTGGAGCATATTCTCGGCGTACTCAACCATTCTCACAACACAGTCCATTGTGATATCTTCACGGGTTGTAATTCCGCGTGCCTCAAGGATATCTACTTTGGTGTTGTTTCCGGAAAGCTGTTTGCCAGCCTTTGTTGCTTTTCCATTCTTGGAGAATAAGCAGAACGTTGCAAAATCCTGTACTGCCAGCCAAAAGTTGGCATACAGCTGCGGATCAGCCATCAGGGCTGCTTTGGTAGTAATACCTTTCTGGTGGATGGTGGTCAAGATGTTTTCAAACGTAACGCTAGTAGATTTCATGATTGGACTCTCCTCTCATTTTTTGTTGAGGGAAGAGTCGCAAACACGATTTACTGCTTGTCCTGCCCTCTGACATAATTAGGCCAGAGAGCAAATTAGAAAAAAATAACCGTCGTCGAGAGAGAATTCTCTTAACGCAGTTTTTTTGAGAGAAGTTTAGAGTAAGTTATAGAAAACAGGAAGGAGCGCTTAAAGTGCCAGAAGTATTTGAAGAAAAAACATTATTACAATCGCTCCTTGATTGTTTTGCATCCTCCAAAACGGTTATCAAATATGTCATTGAGCGCGATTCAAACGGACATAAAAAATATGATCTACCGCTAAATAATGTCGTGGAATGGTGGAGACTGCTATTTAGCAAAAATATAGTGGCTTTATCTATTGCCCCTAGGAGTCACGATAAACAATTAAGTAAGGATGCCTTAAGTGCTTTTGTCAGATATATTGTCAATGACAAAAACAAAAGTATTGTTGAGAAAAATTTAATTCCGCATTTTAAGGGATCACATTGCCACGATTTAATATCTGGCGAGGTTTCCCATTTGGGGCATACTATCGATCTTGGAGTGCGTGCCGCATATAGTTCTTGGGATGCGTATTCCGATACGTTACCTGGAGAAAAACTGAAGGAATCGGCTGACGTGCAAATTCACTATGAAGATGCAGTGAGATTTCTGATGCAGCTTTTTTGCGGCGCTCCATACGAAATACTCTTAGCTAGATATTCATGGTTTGCGGAATGCATCAACACAAGTACTCCGGCAATTGAACACTACACAACAAATCAGGTTTTAACAATATTTGCATGTGCTCTTATATTATGCCTAAACATCACAGAAGTCTCTGAAGTCAATGCAAATATTGAATCATACATAAAAACCGTGATTTCGTTTCCTGAAAATGGAGAGAACAACGATGAGGGATCCACACCACACAGTAATAGCGAAAAAACTGAACCCCAACAAAGAAATGAGTCGCGGTCAAACCAAGAGGGGGTTGGCGCTACAAGTGTGGATGTTACTATCCGAAGAGCTGCTCTAAAGATAAATCTTTATGAGATACAACACGGCAGAAAACCTTTAGACGAAAGCGCAGAGCTTATCATTAGGGGTATTATTGATTCTATTATGGCGGATCTGTACGATGATATTCTAAGCGTTAGTGCACAATTGTGGAAACAGTTTAATATTGAACAAAAAGCTCAAGCAATACTGAGAGCTTATGTTCACGAATTGAGCAGCATTCGTGACTTGTCACTAACCGATACTAATACCAGAATATGATGAGGAGGTTAATCATAGATGGCGGAAAACGTAAATCTTGAGAGTAAAGAGCGGTTATTCAAGGAGTTCTCACATTTCTCTGTTGCAGAGAGAAATCCCGCTAAGGTTTTTACCCACAGGCAAAGAGGTAAATATGTTGGGGGGGTTCCCTTGGCTTACGATGCGGAGCGCAATCTGATTGCTATTGATTCGTCAGATACGCACACTTTGGTGTGGGGCTCAACCGGCTCGCTTAAAACTAGGTGTGTTATTGAGCCTACAGTTAAAATCATAGGCAAATCTGGTGAGAGCATGATCATCAATGATCCGAAAGCAGAAATCCACAATCGATGTGCATCCGAATTGCAAGAGGAAGGATATAAAATAATCGTTATAAACATTCGGGATCCAGAGTTTGGAAACTCTTGGAACCCGCTTGCTATTCCATACAAATTCTATCTCTCTGGAGATATTGATAGGGCTGCTGAATTTGCAAACGATGTTGCTCACAACCTGATGATGGAAGAAACCTCTACACAAGATCCGTTTTGGGATTACAGTGCATCGGATTGCTTGTTTGGGTTAATTCTCTTTCTATTCAGATATGCAAAGGATCATAATTTGGATGAGTCCTCCGTTAACATGAGCAGTCTCATGAGGCTTAGGCAACAACTGTTCAAAAACACATCTGGAGCTTTCAGAGCAGCAGGGTCTCTGTTGTGGAAATACGCTTCAGAAGACGAATTAGTTGAAGCAAGCTTAAGTGGCTCAGTTTATGCCCCGAATGATACTCGCAATTCAATATTGTCAGTATTTGATCAGAAGATGCGGGCCTTTACAATTCGTCCATCTTTGCTTGATATGTTAGCCAATAATGATATAGATATTGGTGAAATCGGTGAGGGGAAATGCGCCGTATTCCTGATCATCCCCGACGAAAAGAGTACTTACAATAACTTGGTAAGTCTCTTTGTAAAACAGGCTTATGAGTACCTTATCTATAAGGCTTCATCGAATGAAGATCTTAAATTGAGTCATCGTGTAAACTTTGTGTTGGATGAGTTTTCTTCCCTTCCGCCTATTTCATCTATGTCAACATTGATTTCTGCAGCGCGGTCCCGCGATATACGCTTCATTCTTGCCGTCCAAGGAAAACACCAACTTATTAAGAGGTATGGAGATGAGGCGGAAACCATAAAAAGCAACTGCGTCAACTGGATCTATCTTACGAGCCGCGAGTATGATTTGCTGAGAGAAATATCGGATCTTTGCGGAGAGCAACGCAACCGAACCCCTAATTTGTCTGTATATGATTTGCAACATTTCAGTAAGGAAAAGTGCGAAGCATTGGTATTGTGTGGACGGTTAAAGCCAGCAAAAGTTAATCTTCTGGATATTGATAGGTTTGGTGACCGAGAGTACACCATACTCGAATTTGCTAAACTTCCTAGACAGCCTAGACATACCGTTGATTTTGAACTGTCAGACGAGATTAAGCATCGACTTGCTCCCGCCCTAAGCGGCATTCCGTTTGATTCAAGTAGTACTCCACCGTTTAGCACTCCTATCCAGCAGAAACCGGTTCAGAATGATCCGCCTAGTGTTGTGCCAAGGGGTATCGATACCTCTGTTGCCGATGCAAAAAAGAAGAGTGTCAACGAGAAAACTCAACTGAATCTTGATGCGATGGGAATTCAAACTGAGGGTGATCTCGATGATATTATTCGTAGGATTGATAAAAGAATAGCCGAGCTTGAAGCAGAAGAATCTACTTCAGAATCGGACGGCGGCGATAAGGAGTAACATAAGGAGGTATACACATGGATAAAAAAGTATCTATTTCTGATCCAGTTTCGGAAGAGATCAGGGAAGAAAAGAAAAAAAGCTTGGCTGTGCTTTCAGTAAAACAGGCTTCAACAATTTGCCAGGGGTACATCATCGAGATTAACCGAGCAGAAAGGTATAACGAGGATAATCCTGTGGCACGTGAATCCCTGTTTGAAACAGTTCAGGATCTGACTTCCCAACAGACGCAGATTGGCAACTCTGACCAGTTTCATAATTTTGCAGCGGCTTTGGGCGGCAACGGGTTTGATAGCCTTGCTTGTGATGTTCTTGATTGTGGGCTGGCTCGTTTCCCGATGAATGTCGATCTTCTTGCAGACTATCTTATTTACGGGATTGATTGCGAAAGATTAGATAAGTGCGCAGCACACTTCTCAACGCTCGAATCGATCGAGCAGTCAGAGTGGACGTGGCGTTGCTTCGCATTTGGTATTGTCTATATGAATCGTCTTCGGGATAGTATTGCTACCACTCTTGAGGAGCGTAACAGCTATAAGAAAAAGGCAGCGGAATTAGCTAGAGCCTATAAAAAGCATCTGCCCTATGAAGAAGGCGGCTACCGAGAGTCTGCTAAGCTAATGGCTAAAAAGCCGGAGGCAATGCTCAAGTTGCTCAATGATGCTTTGTCGAATGAGCTTATTGGTTCCTGCCCAACCTGTGCCTTTGAAAAAGCGGAAATTCTGTTTAAGCAGAAAAAGTATAAAGAAGCCCGAGAAGCTATCAACCGGAGTCTTGATGATTCTATTAACCAAACGCAGAGCGGCGTAAAGGAAAACTATCTCCTCTTTCTGAGAGGGTTGTGTGATTACGCTCTTTTACTACAGGGTATTCGTGAGGGTCAGCCAATTAAGGAAGAAACCGTTCTGGGTATTTACGCTGACTTTAATAAAGCGCTGCGCGAGTTAGATGAAAACTATAAGGAAAAAGTTAAAATCAGAACTCAGGACCTTGTCGAAGATACAAAGGTACAAGTCCCTGATGATATGGAACGGCTGCTAGATCTGATAGAATAATAACCTTGTCACACCTTTTGCAAGGAAAATGGTTTCTCTTACACGATATTCATTATTCCGATATATATGGAGGCTTGTATGTCTGAGTTAAAGAATAGCCAATGCGCAAGTGATGCTCTTGTAGATGAGGCTGCCGGTGTGGTCAAGGAAACTGATCCTTTTACATCGCTAAATAAGATGCTTGAGGAGAATCCAGAGTTCAGGAGTACTTATGAATCTGTGATGAGTGTTCTCGGTGAAGAAGCCACAGATGAAGAGGGCACCGAAGTCGACTGCGTTGAAATTGACGGGCATGATTACATCATTGCTAAAAGAATCGAAATAGCCGGAATCACTTATCTATATCTTGTCAATGAGGATGATGTTATGGACTTTATCATTCAAAAACTCATTGTTGAGGATGGAGAAGAGTATATAACTGGGTTAGATTCTGATAAAGAATTTGATCTTGTCCAAGCGTATATGCAACGTGACTTCTTTATGCAGCTCAAAGGAAAACTCAAGAGCGACAACGAGAACGAACCAGACAATCCGTAACGGACTTGGGAGATTTACATGGAGAGTCCGTATATAGGAGCAAAGGAAATAACACAGGGGGGCTTAGTGTATGCAGGACATTAAGACAATACTTGAATTAATCAAAACGGATTCTTCTGTTATGGATGTTGAAAGAGATGGCCTCTCTTTGGTATCTCTTTTGCTAGAAATTGCCGAAGCTGATATCGAGTCGGAGGATGGCCGCCGGGCTGTTGAAACTATCGAAAGAATCCGTAACGCAAATAATAAAACCACGAGAATTGCTACTACGTTTTCGATAAGGCTTGCATCGATTGGTATGGCTGCGTATTCAGCTAAAATGTATTCTGTAGCTGAAATTGCATATAGAATGATTGCTGAAAGCGGCGACACTTCTGCGAAGAACAATTATGCCTATATGATTAGACGTCATGAAATTGCTGCCCCTTCAAACCGCGACCATGTTTTGGCGCTTAGGATGCTTCAAGTAGGCGTAAAGGAAGGCGATGCATTTTCTTTGGTCAATACCGCTTTGGTCTTCGCATTGGTGCTTGGTGATGATGACAGTTGGCACCTTGCGGATTCTATATTTGAAAGACTCTCCGGCTTTGGTGGCATGCTTGTCAGTTCATGGTGGAAGGACTTAGCCAAAGAAGGAGACGACGAAGGCTTCCTCGTCATTTTCTTCCTCCTCCGGCACGAGAAGATCGAACATAGCGACTTGGGTTCGATAAAGAGTATAGCTTTGCGGTTGGCAAAGAATATTGATGGATTTCCCGAGTGGCTTGCGAAGGATTATGCGATCGAGACGCTCGATGATGTAATTGAATGCCTTGATGATCCAGATTTTGATACTATTCTTGAAGACTTCCTTGAGAAGATGCCATGTACAAGGGAAAGTGTCGAGGAAATACTTGAAATCGTCTCTGCCTTGGATCTCTGGCCGGTGTATAATAAACTGCTGATGGATTGTGTTGCTTTGCTTTCGCCGGAAGAACTGGCAAAGCTAAAAGCTGATTATACAGAAAAATTCTCCATTCCGCTTCCCGATGAGGTCGAATAGAAGCTTCTTGGAGAATTGCTGATTCTCCCCGTATTCAGAGACGAACCGAATACGGGGAGAAACAATCATGTTAACGAGGAAACCGGCAAAAGCTATATTGTGTACACCGACAATTCGGTAGATGAGGATGGCAACACGCAGGTTTTTGAGCCCATCTATAACCCGGATTCTGATGAGCAGCGGTTAATGCCCATTGAAACAGAGAAAGAGTGGAAGATCATCGAGATCATTCTGGAGGAACTCCAGGCGGGTATTAAGAGCGATAATGAGTAGCGCTCCATTAGGAGGGAGATTGTATTGATGAAACATAAAATGAATCTACGGTCGCAGCCGTTCAATATGATTCGCTCCGGCCAAAAGACCTATGAACTGCGGCTCTATGACAAAAAGCGCCAACGGGTTCAAGTCAATGACGAAATTGAATTCAGTTGCATCGACGGAAATGAAACTCCTTTTGTTGTGAGGGGAATCTCAATTCATCTTTTTGAGGATTTTGGGGAACTCTACGCTACACTCCCGCTCTTAAAGTGCGGTTATACAAAGGAAACCGTTGACGCCGCTAGTCCAGAAGATATGAATCAGTATTATAGTATCTAGGAACAAGCGCAGTATGGGGTGGTTGGGATTGAGATTGAACTTAAGTAAACAGATAACACGTTGCTACATGCAAGCAGATTCTTGAGTTTAGTACTCCGCCACAAGCCTGAAGCCGCCGAGGTCGTACTTGACGAACACGGATGGGCAGATACTAAAGAGCTTCTTCGTGGAGTTGGTAAACGGCATCCGTTAACGATGGAACAATTGGAGGAAATCGTCCGAACCGACGATAAACAACGTTATTCCGTCAACGACGATAAAACCAAGATTCGAGCAAATCAAGGACATTCCATTTCCGTTGATGTTGAACTGGCAGAATGTGTACCGCCAGAATTGCTGTATCACGGAACAGGCGAAAAGTATTTTGATAGTATCATAGAAAGCGGATGGGTGCCAAAATGCACAAGTCCAGTAAAAACGGACAATAGAAAAAACAGACCCCTTATGGTAGAAT
>OBLG01001028.1_pt1 | contig 24234 bp, 21 predicted proteins | sample 1517451 | NCBI WGS metagenome assembly OBLG01 (sample SAMN04571694, study PRJEB22368) | human gut metagenome | biome: human gut; material: stool | host: Homo sapiens | place: Luxembourg | collected 2012-06-29
ATTCTACCATAAGGGGTCTGTTTTTTCTATTGTCCGTTTTTACTGGACTTGTGCATTTAATTATTTTTTCTTTCCGAATATATTTCTTTGCATTTCCGCCATTTTTTTGCGGCGAAGTTGAGTTTCGTCGGCGTCAATTATAAAGCCGTTTTCTGTTTTCTCTATTATGTCTCCCTCACGGGTTCCCTTTGGCAGCTCGTCAAGCTTCAGCTTCCGAACGTTGCCGTCGTCGCCCTCGCAAACGGCGATGTTTTCTTCAATTCTGTCTATCGAATATTTCATCTTATTACCTTTATACGGTCGTCGAAGCGCGGCTTTTCCTCGGGCTTCTCATCGGGATATCCTATTGCTACGGCAATAAGAAATTTATAGTTTTCCGGAATATCCCATGCCCTTTTCCACTTGTTACCCTCGGCATTTCCGTCAGCAAAGAGTGCACCTACGCTTGCGATTATACATGTTCCGAGTCCGAGACCCTGTGCTGCAATGCAGATATTTTCACACATAATTCCGCCGTCCATATAGCTCTCATTCTCTGCGAAAAGAACCGCAAATGTCGGAGCATTGTGGTAAACGGGATTCACATCCCAACGGGTGTAGGCAGGTGTATCGTAGCCGACAAGCTCCTTAAAATCGGTGTTCATTTGGTCAAGCATTTCCTTGTTTTGAATAAACCGGACATGGCAGGGCTGCATATTTCTTCCGCTCGGCGCCTTCTTTGCCGCCTGCATGAGCAGGTCGAGCTGCTCGTCCGTTATCTGCTCTTTTTTATATGATCTTATCGTCTGTCTTTCAAGAATTGCTTTAATTACCTCGTTCATTTCGATACCTCTCAATCAGCTTTTTTCTTGTAACAATATTATAAATTATCGCTCCGCCGAAATATATTACAGCAACGGCAAGCAGCGCCAATAGTATTCCGATTACGATTTTCGATCCGATTACCTTAGCCAGCAGAACAAACAGCACGGCAATTGCGGCAAGCAATGCAAATACCTTGACCGCAAACATCGGCAGCTGCGGAGTGCAGCACGGTGCAATGCTGAAAATATAGGTTTTGACCGGCTCGGCGAGCGGCTTATTGCAAACATCGCCGTAACTCACAGTATAGGTCTTATAGTTTTTTACATCGTTTTCGTTGAATTCAAAAACTCTGACCTCTCTTTGATATATACCATAGGTGTTATAGCCTGCACCGGGGCAATAGCCGAGGTCAATTCCGTCAACCGTTCCGATAAAGCTGTCATAATGATCATGGCCGCAATAGACGGCAAAAACATCTCCCTGCTTTTTCAGCTGTTCAAATTCACCGCACTCACGGGGCAGAGCCGCGGGCGTTTCGCCGTACTCACCCATGAATTTAATGCCGTCCCTGCGCCTGTAATATTCGCCTTTTCTGTTTCCGTAGGCAGGCTCGGCACCCTCCGTTCCCTTCGGAACCTTTTCGAGCAGCTCATATATTTCGTCAACCGGAATATGCTGAAAAACGATTGAATCCGCATTGACCTCACGGCTCGTTTTGTCAAGCCATTCAAGCTGTTCCTTTCTGACGCCGCCGTAAACGCCGTTGGTTTTTGAACCTGTGTCAAAAACATAAATATTCATCGCCGTGCGGCTTCCGTCTGAGGACATGATCGGTACATTAAACGTTCCTGCATCGGGTCTGCCGTCGTTCACATCGTCAAAACAGATACAGTTTTTCATCTTTGCATAGATTTTCGCCTGCTCCTCATTCGGTAGACCCGTTTCACGGTCGTGATTGCCGAAGGTCAGCACAAAAGGAATATCAAAACTTTCAAAAACACTGAAAAGACGGTTGATCGCCTTTTCAACATTCCTTCGGCACCTCTCTCCTTTGCCCCAAAGGTCAACGACATCAAGCTGATCGCCCGTGAAAACTATAAGATCGGGCTTTATTTTTTTCACCGCCGCTTCCATGAAGCGAAGTGTGTCAACGCAAGTGAAGCGATTATCCTGCAAATCGGAAATCTGCAAAACCTTAAGGTGTCCGTTATTAAATTTTATTTGCTTTCTCATGCTCAATTTAATCACCGCTTTGATTATATCATCAATTGTCACCGCCGTCAAACATACCCGAACGACTGTTTTCCTCTTTTTCCGTCGATTACCACGAAAAACTTCCTTATTCTCATTGACATTACTTCTTAAAAATATTATAATTATCATGTTTGGAACGAGAGTTCCATATTTCATTTGGAGGTGCTTTCATTGGTAAGAGCAATTGTCGGCGCTAACTGGGGCGACGAAGGTAAGGGTAAAATCACAGATATGTTTGCTTCCAAAGCGGATGTCGTTATCCGTTTCCAGGGCGGTGCAAACGCAGGTCACACAATTATCAACGATTACGGAAAGTTTGCTCTGCATCTTCTTCCGTCTGGCATATGCCATCCCGAGATTACAAACATCATCGGCAACGGCGTAGCTCTTGATATTCCGAAGCTTGTTAAGGAAATTAACGACGTTACTTCCAAGGGCGTTCCTCAGCCCAAGCTTCTTGTTTCCGACAGGGCACAGATTATGATGCCTTATCACGTTCTTCTCGACACATACGAGGAAGAGCGTCTCGCAGACAAGCAGTTCGGCTCGACAAAATCGGGTATCGCTCCGTTCTATTCGGACAAGTATGCTAAGATCGGTTTCCAGGTTTGCGATCTTTTCTACCCCGACGAGCTTAAAGAAAAGCTGGCAAGCGTTTGCGAGGTCAAGAACCTCCTTCTTAAGTACGTTTATCATAAACCTCTCCTTGATGTTGACGAGCTTTTCAACACACTTATGGAGTACAAGGACATGATTGAGCCTTATGTTGCCGACACAGGCGCATTTATTCGTCAGGCAATCAAGGACGGCAAGGAGATTCTTCTTGAGGGTCAGCTCGGCTCACTCAAAGATCCCGATTTCGGTATCTACCCGATGGTTACATCCTCCTCAACTCTCGCAGGCTACGGCACTGTAGGCGCAGGTATTCCGGCACATGAAATCAAGGATATCATCACGGTTACAAAGGCTTATTCCTCGGCAGTCGGTGCAGGCGAATTCGTCAGCGAGATTTTCGGCGAGGAAGCCGATAAAATGCGTAATCACGGCGGCGATGCCGGCGAATACGGCGCAACAACAGGTCGTCCCCGTCGTATGGGCTGGTTCGACTGCGTTGCAACACGCTACGGTGTTGAGGTTCAGGGCGCAACTCAGGTTTGCCTGACCGCTCTCGACTGTCTCAGCTATCTTGATGAAATCAAGGTTTGCACAGGCTACGAGATTGACGGAAAAATCATTAAGGATTTCCCGAACACTCATATGCTCAAGAAAGCAAAACCGATTTTCGAAACACTTCCCGGCTTCAAGTGCGACATAAGAGGCATCAAGGATTTCAACAAGCTTCCGAAGGAAGCGCAGGACTATGTCCTCTTTATCGAAAAGGAGATCGGCAAGCCGATTACAATGGTTTCCAACGGTCCGAAGAGAGAAGAAATTATATACCGATAAAAAGGTGTTGCCGCATTCAGCGCAGACCAAAGAGCAAAAATAAAAAGCTATAATTCACATACAGTAGCCAAGATAAGCCATGTGGATTATAGCTTTGATTTAATTGATGTTATCTAAAATTTTTATGCTCTTTTAAGCGCTTTTTTGCCCTCTCGCAGTACACAAGTACAGCTTCGTGGCAAAGAAAACGCTTTCTGCATCTGAATTCAACAACCCCTCACCATTTTTAGAAAGGACGAAAAGAATGAACGAAAAAATACTTGTCCTCGATTTCGGCGGACAGTACAATCAGCTCATCGCCCGCAGAGTCCGTGATTTCAACGTTTACGCCGAAATTCTCCCCTACACCACCGACCTTGAGACGATCAAGGAAAACGGCTACAAGGGAATCATCTTCACAGGCGGTCCGAACTCTGTTTTCGATATGGAATCTCCGCATTATACAAAAGATATTCTTGACATCGGCGTTCCTATTCTCGGCATCTGCTACGGATGCCAGCTCATCGCATGGATGGGCAACGGCAAGGTTGCAACCGCTCCTGTTTCCGAATACGGCAAGATTGAGCTTGAGCAGAGTAAGGACAGCCTTCTTTGGGAGAACGTTCCCGAAAAGAGTGTTGTTTGGATGAGCCATACGGACTATATCTCCGAGCCTCCGAAGGGCTTTGAGATTATCGCCAAAACTGACAACTGCCCCTGCGCAGCAATGCAGAACGTTGACAGAAAGATCTATGCCGTTCAGTTCCACCCAGAGGTTACTCATTCCGAGTACGGCAATCAAATGCTCAGAAACTTTGTTTTCAATGTCTGCGGCTGCACAGGTGACTGGAAGATGGACAGCTTCATTGATACAACCGTTGAAAAGCTCCGTGAAAAGATCGGCGATAAAAAGGTCGTTCTCGGTCTTTCGGGCGGTGTTGACAGCTCTGTTGCCGCCGCGCTTCTCAGCCGTGCCGTCGGCAAGCAGCTCACCTGCGTTTTTGTCGATCAGGGTCTTATGAGAAAGGACGAGGGAGATTTTGTCGAGCAGACCTTCACTTCCCTCTTTGATATGAATTTTGTCCGTGTAAACTGCGGCGACCACTTCCTTGCGATGCTCAAGGGCGTTGTTGACCCCGAGCAAAAGAGAAAAATTATCGGCACGGAATTCTATAAGGTATTCTGGGACGAGGTCAGAAAGCAGGCAGAGGACGGATTTTTCGCACAGGGTACGATTTATCCCGACAGAATCGAGTCCGGTAAGGGCAAGAGCAAGGATAAGGCAAACACGGCCGTTATCAAAACTCATCACAACATGGTTGAAAAGCCGTCGGATATACAGTTCCTCGGCACGATCGAACCTCTTAAGGATCTTTTTAAGGACGAGGTTCGCAAGGTCGGCGAGATGCTCGGAATTCCCCATGAGCTTGTATGGCGCCAGCCGTTCCCGGGTCCGGGTCTCGGTGTAAGAATTGTCGGCGACATCACAGCCGAAAAGATAAGAATACTCCAGGACGCAGACTTTGTTCTCAGAGATGAGATGGCAAAGAACGGCTATGAAAAGAACCTCAGCCAGTTCTTCTGCGTTTACACAGGCTCAAAGTCGGTCGGCGTTATGGGCGATCACAGAACATATGAGAATGTCATTGCGATCCGTGCCGTCACAACGGACGATTTCATGACCGCAGACTGGGCAAGAATCCCGTATGATATCCTCGCAACCGTCTCCAACCGCATCACCAACGAGGTTGACGGCGTCAACCGCATCGTCTACGACATCACCTCCAAACCCCCCGGAACGGTGGAGTGGGAATGATTGCATAACTCAGAAAGTGCCGTAAATACGGGCTTTCCACAGAAAAACAGGTCTATATGACGACCGAATGACGACAAGACTAAAGCACCCTGCGGGACAGAGTCCCGCAGGGTGCTTTCACATAACTATGCCATATCCTTGTCCATCATTTCACACATTGCGTCCTCCATCTCTGAGTATGCGTGCATATAGTGTGTCGTAATATAAATGCTCTCATGTCCCACTCGGGAGGCAACCACAGGTGCGGACCAACCTTTTTTAACCAGATAAGTGATGTGAGAATGCCGAAAGCAGTGAATTGTTATTCGCGGTACCCCGGACTTTTCAATACCGGCTTTGAGCTTACGATGAAGCGATGTCTTACTTGTAGAAAACAGCGTGGTATCCGGTTTTGAGTCGGGAAGTTTTGCGATATACTCTCTTAATTCATTGCAAAGAGTTTCGGATATACTGACATTCCGAATACTTTTTGTTGTCTTTGGAGTAGTTACAATCCGTTTGCCGTGCCTTTCGTAAATATTTTTGTTGATACGAATATAGCGTTTTTCAAGGTCGATGTCGGAAACGGTTAATGCCAGCAATTCACCGAGCCTGAGTCCACACCAAAAGAAAACATCGAATGCGATATATTCGGGGGTATTAGGCGATATCTCATTATGAAATCTCTTGTATTGCTCTACGGTCCAAACGGGACGTTCGGGAGCCTCCTTTACGCCCATTTTCACATGCTTCGCCGGATTAAAATCCATAAGATGCCTTTCTGTTGCAAAATTCAGCACAGCGCAAAGTCTGGAGCGGATGGCATGAATATAGGAATCTTTATAAATGCATTTTCCGTTTTTAAAAAATGTCCCTCTCCATTCCTCTATTTTTACCTGTGTAATATCCGCAAGCTTCATCTTGCCGAAGAACGGCAGAATATGCGTATATACCATATTATTTCTGCTGTCTTGAGTTGATAGCTTTGTTGCTACATCCATAGTTGTCTTATACATTTCAAACAGTTCTTCAAATGTCATATAGTGCTTCGGATCTGAACGCCGCAATATTTTTTCTTGCCAAGTAACTTTCAATCCGTCAAGATAAGCTGTAGCATCCCGTTTGGTTAAAAAGCCTCGCTTTAATGATTTGAAATCGCTGCCGTTCTCCTTTCCGCCTTTTATTCGATATTCAACACGCCATTTCCCGGAGTCACCCGATTCTTTCTTTACAGACCCCGTTACAAGGTTTTCTATATTTCCGTCCATTTTACCATCCTTTCTCATGGCAGCTGCTCAAGCTGTGATTTTCTCGGAATTTTGCCGCTAAAAGTCAGGAATCCCTCCGAAGACAATTTTTCGTTGATTTTTCGGATTATTTCATATGCCTGCGAACGTCCGATACCGAGATATATACTGATTTCGCTTGCTGTCATAAAGTCATACTTTTCAACAGCTATTTCTGTTGCCTTAATTTTATCCATTTGCTGCTATTCCCGCAAATATGCGTTATCTATATAAGTCTTCGGTACGGTGTTTCTCCTTTCTCTGATTATTTTCAAGCATTTTCGTAATGCACTCAACCATCTGAACGGGTGTGTATTCCCTCGGGAAATATTTGCGAATATCATACATCGGAATTTTCAGCTTTTCAACCTGATTGGGTTTAACCTCTGCCATAATTCCGGTTACGGTATCATAGTCAAGCTTGCCTTCTTCAAAAGCGGCGCGCATACGGCGAGCTTGTGCGTGGGATGGAAAGTTTTCGGTTTCATCGATACGGTCAATGACATCCCTTTGGGCTTCTTCATTAAGAAATGAGATCTCATAGGCAGGGAGCATTTTCATTTTGCCGTTATCTACAAACTCTTGAAGCTCTGGCATTAGATAGGTCAATCGAATCAGGCGCTGCACGGTTCTTCCGCTGTCGGCATCCGAAACACTATCTCGCGACTTGTGGCCAGTCTGTCCACAAGTGCGTCCCTGATGAAAAAGTGCGTCCGCTTTCATTCTGTAAGACCGCGCCTTTTCCATAAGGGACAGATTTTCACGCTGACAGTTTGAATCTACCATTAAAATCGTGGCTTGGTCACGGTCGATAAAATGAACAACTGCCGGAATTTCTTTTATTTCAAGAAGCTCGGCGGCGTGTACTCTGCGGTGTCCGGATATGATTTCGTATTCGTCAGGCTTGTCCTCAAGCGGGCGGATGATAATGCGATTTAGCAGTCCGTACTCTTTTATACTTTCAACAAGCTCCGTCATTGACTCATCATCAAGCACCTTGTAGGGGTGGCTCTTAAACGGGTGAAGCTTTTCAAGCTTAATGTTCATAAGCTTCGGTTTAGGTTCTTTTACTACCTTTTCGGCAGACGTTTTCGTTTCTTTCATAAGGTTTTTCCTCCTGATTTTAATTTCTTTTTGTCTGCCGTTTCTGTTGTAGAAAAATGCGTATATAAAAATATGATTGAAACGGCAGCGTAGTTTGTTTGTCTCATAATTACTGCCTTTCAATGTTTTTACTTGCGGTTTTCTCCGTAGTGTGCGTCAGCGAATAATCCTTTGAAAGTGATTTCGCAATCGCAGTCATTCAGCTCTTTTGAAAACCTGTGATATTTGTGCTTAGTTTTTTCGGACAAATTGTTGTGACCGAGCCAAATGTGATCAATATTGGTTTGAAGTCTTAAAAGCAGCCTTGTGATTTTGAAAAAGATTTCGGACGGCTTTTCGTTAACAATCATATCGTTTACAAGCCAATACAAAACAGTTTTCTCGGGCGCTCGGCACAGCGTACTGAGCCTCAAAAATTTGTCTTTTTCGGATTTTGTCATCCGAACGTGAACATAGTGCTTTCCGTTTCTCAAGTGTTCACCTCCTTTGACTTTTCAATTTCAATGTCAAGCTTTTCGGTCAGCTCGTCAGATAATTCTTTTGCTGTTTTGACTGCGTCTTCGCAAAGATTATTAAACCGCGGCTCATCCAATGTTCCGATTTGATTCAGAACAATTAAGTGGTGGTTTATCTCATCACTGATACATTTAAGCCGCTTATAATAGCTCTCATAATCAATGTTAGGCGTGTGTACAAGCTTGCAGTTTGCAATGATATGACGGATATATTCCGAGCAATTCATACCGAGCTTTCCTGCTTTACAGTCGATTTGCTTTAACTCCTTATGTGTCAACCAAAACTTAATTCTCTCTGTTCTTTTTTCGATAATTACCATCCTTTCTTTTTGGGGTTTTAGGGGCGCGGAAAGCGACCCCTAACAAGTGTGTTTGCGGTGTGTGCACCCAAACGCGATGCTTGCTAATGCAATGCCATTTGCAAGCGAATAGAATTTGGTGCACCCAAATTCAGTGCTTGCTATTCTTACACATTTTACAGCCGCGTATAGCCGCGGCTTTTCAGTCGCCCATAAGCACCACTCCTTTCTTCCTCTCACCTAACGTCAAAATCGGGAGAAAATATGCATAGTTTTCAGAAAAATATTTTTAGATGATGATTTTTTTGCTCCGCTTTTCTTTGCCGTTTTGTCGAACTGCTGTTTTTTTACCATTTTTTCTGAGGCTCCCGCACACACTTTTTGTAAAAGGAAATTCCACGACCACATTCCATTTGGTCAATTATTTAGTTTTCAAAGAACATTTCAGAGCTGATTCTCTCGGCTTGTTCATCCGCTCATATTCACCCGCCGAGCTTTTCACCCTCTATATTGGATTGCTGAAAAACCGCCGAAAAATTAACCCCCACAGTAAAACTTTTTTCTTGGTAGACTTTTCAGCCCCTACTTATCAAGCGGCAGAAAAATACTTGTTTTGAGCCAAATATTTTTCACGCCTTTAAAAAGCGGCATAAAAAATCCCTCCCGCGCCGCAGCACGAGAGGGATAGTATGATATTGCAATTCAGTTTTAAGATTGAACTGAACATAAAAAGCACTGTATGAAAGCAAAACAGAGATTCATTACTGCTTTTCATACAGCACTCTCAAATGCTTCAAATAAGCAACAGCCCTTTCCGAAATTAAACGAAAAGGGCTTGTGGGTACAATATAATGTTGAATGTATTATGGTTCCGGTATTCTACATAAAAGCAGACAATATGCCTTGTCTGACTGTATTAAGAAGGTGTGTTTATTCATTGCAGGTCACTTTCTATTTTGCAGAGACGTTTTTCAAGCCTTTCCAAAGTTGCATCAATTACTTTCTTCTTAAGCTCACATTCCCATACCGTTAGTACGGTCCAACCAAGCTGCTGTAGTTCGGCAATATTCCTTTTATCTCTTTCAACATTGCTCATGATTTTTGGACGCCAATACTCTTCATTTGAGCTTGGCCACACGAATCGAGGGCAGTTGTGTTTATGCCAGAAACAGCCATTTACAAAAATAACTGTTTTGTATTTCGGCAGAACGATATCCGGACAGCCGGGTAATGCCTTTACATTTTTTCTGTATCGGAACCCTTTTGAAAAAAGGTATTTGCGTACCACTTCCTCGGGCTTTGAGTCCTTGCTCCGAATATGGGACATATTCATACTGCGAACTTCTTTTGAGTGATTATCAGCCATTTTCTTTCTCTTGGAGCAATAAGCTCTTATTTAGTGTTTGAGCAAGTTTTTTTGCAATAGACTTAGCCATAATTGGCGGAACTGCATTTCCGACTTGCTGATACTGTTTATCTTTAGATCCACAGAACACAAAACTGTCAGGGAATGTCTGCAATCTTGCGGCCTCTCGTACACTGATAGCCCTATCAAGCGTAGGATGAATCCACATTGATTTACGAACATTTACAACTGTTCCACTTGGTTCATCGTAATCCAAACGCAAATAAATTGTGTTTTGGGTTCTGGAAGCATCGGTATATGTATTTGTTTTTAATTTATCATCGAGCGAGTGGAAATTTTGCCCTTGCTTGATAGCCTTAAAACGCTGCATGGCAGTATCTGTTGTCTTTGTAATGATGTGATTCTTTAAAACTGCATTATTACGTAAAGATGCAGCAAGCTCATTTAATTCATCAATATAATCTATCTTTATGCCTTCCTTGTCATCTTCAAGGTCATATACAGGCGGTACAGTTTCAAGGTCCTCAATGGCATCTCTTACTGTTCGGTATTCATCCTCATCAAAATGGCCTTTAGGAAGTGCGATTTTTGTGGCTATGCTGCGTTTAATTCCTATTACAACAAATCTCATTCGTTTTTGAGGCGCACCATAATCAGCCGCGCAAAGGACATCACTGTTTATTACATAATCATTTTCTGGAGCAGTCAAAATGCCAGTTAAATAGTCAGATACTGCAAAAGACCTTATGTTTGCCGAAAGACCGTCTTTTTTTGAATACGAATCAACTATTATATCGTTCTGGAATATTTCTTGGGCTTTACTAAGCATTCGCTGGATCATAATTGCCGGCTCAATAACCTCTGCTATTTTTTCAGAAATTATTTTTCCATCATAATATGAGATAATAGCCTTGAATGCTTTTCGAGTCTCAAGTGAGATATGATCGTTAGATTCATTTTTTAGATAAATTTTGGCGGCCTTCAGAAGTTTAGCTTTGTGCTTGTCGAGAGCTTTCTTCATTTTGGAAGGGTTCTTAGAGCTTTTGTATATTACATTCAGCACGGAATAATCATCTTCTGGCCAAAGGTATTTCGCAATAGCTGTTTCATCCTGAACAATATCGATAGCGGAATCAAATAAGAATTTGGCGTCGAGAAGGTGAAGCGGCGTTTCCTTTACAGGAATTCCACATTCTCGAACTGTTGCCTCATCTCCGTGTTCCATATAAAATCTATGAACTTCAGAACGAAGCATACTGACATTTTCCATTACAAATGCCTTTGGTTTAAGTTCAAGTATTGCCCGAAGATACTGCTTTACAAGCATATTGTTTCGGCTGATTGCGTGGTTCTTCTGTCTGTTGGCATTTGAAAACCCCTGACACGGCGGTCCGCCAATTACAACATCAAAAGTTCCATATTTCTTTTGTATTTCTTTGTAATCAGCTTTGCATACATCGCCGAGCACTTCAACATTTGGATGGTTCGCTCGATATGTAGCCTGCATATCAGGATTATTCTCGAATGCAACTTTTATATTATACTTATTTGTCTGCATAAAACCGAGGCTCAAGCCTCCAGCCCCAGCAAACAAATCAATTACTGAGTATTTTCCCATTTCAACATATCTCCTTATCCCTTGAATCCATTTGCCTTTGCTTCTTCAAGTAATGTAAGAAGCTGAACACTTTGATATGCGCTCGGAAATTGAACTGGAATTTTCAAAGCATATTTCATGGCTTTAATCTGATCAGGAGAAAAAGCTACTTTCTTTGCCAACACAAAATCATTTAGCTTTGCCCAGAAATCTGCACCGAGTTCAAGGACTTTCGCTTGTGCTTCAACATTAGAAATCAGTTTTTGATCCTGTTTTGCTTCCTTTTCCGCAGACCTCGTATCGTCTTTACTTACTAATACCGTATCGAATTCTGAAGGAAGGCGAAGGCTGCACTTCTTTACGTCATCCCAGCAGGCATCTCTTTTACACCACTGAGTTACATTGATTGTTCCACGAGAGGGATCTGTAATTTTGTCAAATACATACTTTGTTATCTTTACCAGCTCATTTGTAACAATATCCGGGACGCATTGACGAGTCCAAATCTGCTGAAGATCAAGATCCATGTCCGGATATTGTGACTCAACTAACAGATGCAGCAAAGCAATGGAGTATGTAACTATATTTGCACGATAGCCTTGTTCAAACCAAGGCTGATGAGACACTATCCACTCTGTATGTTTGAATAGAATTGCCAAAGACACTGTATCCTTAAAATATTTGTCGTTGAACTGGGCATCAGACTTATTCCATGCTTCGTCAATCGTTTCTGCAAACCTCATAAAGTTTGTCTGGGCACCTTTACTGACTACTTGCGGCATACCTGCCCAAGAGCCGCGATACTTTGCAAGATCAGTTTTAGTAATAACCTGCTTTTTAGGATTCTGTGCCGTGAATTTATCTTTTTGAGCCTTTGTCATGCGCATCTGTGCCTGTAAATATTGACCGCGCGCACGTTCATAGAACCATTTCGTTTCATACTGAGCACCACCGGATGCAGGAGCAAAAACACGCCGTGATATCTGTTCCATGCGAATGTGGAAAGGATGTGTAGCGAAAAAGTCTGCGTCACTGACTTTGTTTTGGCTATTTGACGAGCGAGAAATGTTTCTAATTAAATCGCTCGACTTATCGGCATCATTATCTACTTCTGTCAGTTTCATCTGAACATAAATTTGATTCAGATCAGCGTCATCTTTATGTCTTGCATTTGAAAGGGAGGCCGTGGTCTGTCCGCCGTTGATTATCTGAAAATCGCGAGCATAAGTAATAAATTTTCCTTCTGGCGTTGATTCAAACTGTAGGTCCATAGCTGTAGCAGAAACGCCGTTATTGTATGCAAAAAAATTCTGAGGAATTCTCAATATAGTTTCTTTGATCTTTTTATTAACTGCAACCTTTGTTGACAAGAAAGAGCGAACATTTCCTTCTAACAGCTGACTGCCATATATATCATAAACATCGGCTAAAACTGTGCCTGGAATAATGCAGAGATAGCTATGATAGTCTTCGCTGTTGGCGTTGCTTGCCTCCAAGCACGGAATGCCTTTGCCGTTTGTATATGCTTTAAAGTCGATCTCGATATCCTGGCGGCCAAGATCTGAAAAACACACTCGGTATATTCTGTCGATATCCCAAATCTGACGCTCGACAGGAATATTATTGATAGTTCTTGACTCCATTTCACTGATACGATTGCTCATGAAGCCGTCAGTAAGCAATATCAGGCGATATTTCCTAATACGTTCTTTATGAAAACGAAGTTGCTCAATCAAGTCTGATGCCGGAGTGCTCGGTTCAACTTCACGGAACAACTTGCCGCCGTATGCTTCTTCAATAAAATGAATCAAAAAATCAAATTGCTGAGTAGCATATGTCCTGGTTACGGTATCTCGTTTTTCGTCGCCAGTATAATCGGCGATTATCAGGTTAAACGTGTAGTCAAATTCGTCCAACACGTATCCATCTACTCTCAGCTTTTTCGAACCGCTTTTACCAAGATAGAAAGCAGCAGTAAAATCAGAAAGAACTTCGGCATTTATAAGATAACCGCTTGCAACGCTAACAAATGCAGCATTAGAGCCAGAGCCTTCAGTAGCGGCAGTCGCCTTTACCTCTTCTAAAAAATCCTTGTGAAATTCATGCACATCCATAACTTAGTCCTCTTTTTTTCTAAATGTTTCTATCGACGGTAAATCAATACGATACTGTGCTTCAACAACTGCCGACGGCACATTGCCTTTCGTCAGCCGCGGAAACTTCGATGAGACACAATATATTCGTTTTTCTGCTAATTTAAAACGATAAGCCGAATATTCGTCTGCATTTTTGCTTTGATACCCGCACTTTGCCAATTTAAGTTCAAGCAAGTCTTTATTAGATTGCGTCAGGATTTTTGAAGCAACCATCTCAACCGCTTCGTTCAGGGATATGGTAGTGGTTCCATTTGATGTCGTTTTATCGAGAAAATATACGATAAGTGTTCCTTCGTCCGAACGATCGAATTGCTGCAGTGACGACACCTGAACGGAAGTTCCGGCAATAATCGTAGTTTTTATTTTTGCCCACCCATTTTTAAAGTTGAAATCCTGATCTGCACCTTCCGGACCAACCCATTCTCCGAGTGCTGTGCTTTCACTGTGTTTATCAATAAGATCGGCTAAATACATCAGCTCTCCTATAAGGCCCTTCTGACTATGCGGCGGCAATAATCCATTGCCGATTTGATGTAAAAGCCTAAGCCACTTTTTGTATTGTGCTGCAATCTTTTCAATGGGTTCTGGATCATCTTTTGAAGCACTCATAAGATCCCAACAAAGTTTGACAAATATCTCATCCAAAGAAGGATAGTTCAGAGAAAATCGCAAAGCATAAGAGTTATCACGCAAAAGTATATTCTCAACATTTATTGCTTGTGAAGATGATATTTTCTCGAGTTTTCCTGTGTTCAATACAATAAAACACTTTTGTGAATCAGATAAATAACCTATATGAAATGATAGCGAATGTTCGTCAGAAACAAGCAGAAATCCGCCAGTATACGGAGAGATGCTATTCCACTTTTCATATAAATCATTCATCGTCATCATCGTCATCATCCTCGTCTTCTATGTCGACCCAGTTCTTCAATTCTTTAATATTAACCATATAATTCGCGGTACGCTCATTGCCGTCATAAGGGAAACCAAGCCCAAGAGCAAATACTTGCTTGGGATCGGTTTGTTTTTTTTCAGGATTTGTATTGGTTAATATGTGAATAAGAAGAAGCGGATTGCGTTCGGTGTGCAGATATGTACTGTCTTTGCTGCTGCCGAATTCTTCTCGGAGATCTTTTATTTTTTGCTCTGATAATCCTATTTTTGTACAACCGCCTGAGCCAATACGAACATGCCGACCATATACTTTAAGCATATTTTTGCTCGTTGAATCCCATTCAAGCGGTCTCCCTTTTGGATGAATATCAACAGTAGTACCATCAATCAGGTCAATTTCAACCGTCTGACTTGTGTCAGAGTCCTGAGGAATAGCAACATCCCAAAAATCCAATGAGCTTTCATCTGCAGCAATATATTCGGCAAGAGCAGCCGGCTGGAAGTTTAAGTTCCATGGGTGAGTTATATAGTTCCTCACAATTTCTATAACAGCCTTTTTGGGGACATTTCTCCAAATAAAAGCCTTGGTATGGTTGTCATATTCGTACTGAATGTCAATAGAAATCGACTTGATAAACGACCGACAGAGCTCCTCGTTTTCTTGTACAGAAACGGCATCTCCCTTTAACCTTGGAGTTTCAATCATTCTGCCGGAAACTGTAATTGGTCTTTTGACAGAAGTAGCTGTGCGCATTTTATTTCTTGCAGTAATGAGCAGGGAACCTGGAGCTTGTCTAACCTTAAGTCCAAAATCTTCTGGGGTTTGGTTCTGGCGCTTCATCTTGCGCAGCTCATCTTTCAATTCATTGATTGCATCTGTAATATATCCATACCAGTCAATAGCATCTTCCGCCATCCACACTTTGAATAGATCATCGTAGTTAGGGCGGTAACCAAACCATCTTCCCATTTGGAGAAGTGTGTCATACATCATCGTGTTTCTGTAGAAATAACTTACGCATAATCCTTCCAGCGTTAAGCCTCTTGATAAGCTGTTTCCACCGACAGCAATGACACGCATTCCTATGTCTTTGTATTCATAATAGTTAAGAGACGAGGCTCCATGCTGTTGGTTTACTGACCTTACCTCAATTCTTTTTGCAGACTTGAGCAGAAAGTCACGAAGAAAGGATTCCCACGTGATTTTTGCAGCGTCTTCAAGCTGAAAATATTCCCACTCAGCATAGAGCGCTGCAATATTTTTTATCTGCATAGCTTTTTCTGTTGAAAGAGCAGAATAATTTTCGAGATCTGCTTTTATGCTCGCAACATACGCTTCAATGAGATCGGCAGTTATATTCTGAACTTTTGTAAATCTACTGACATTTACGAGCATAGATCGATGTTCTGTATTATCTTGACGAATATCCGAGATTGTGCAGGCAAGTATGAAATATCGAATTGCTTTTTTCATGCTTTCCGGCAAATCATACAATTCGTTTGCGAGTTCCTTTCTGTGCTTAAAAATATAGAAAGACTCTTGTTCCTCATTTTGAATTGGAATAATCGAGTCTCCATATATTCCACCAGTTCTCGTGTGACGGATTCCATCATCCCATTCATCAGCATCTCCGCTGCCGAATATTTTGTCGGCACCGATATATAAATCAGGAGTTGGAAGGACCGTAAGGAAATCCTTCGGAAATAGGTCTCTTGTAGCTTCGTCAGTATCCGGGTCAATAAAGATATTTGCAAATGGTGTTGCAGTAATGCCCAAGTATGAAGCCTGTCTGAAGCAATTGAGAATATTTCGAATAGCTTGGTTGATTGCCGTAGGATCTTTTTCTTCGGAGTTCGTGTTTACAGAGGCGTTGTCCGCCTCATCATCGATTAAAAGCAGGGGGAGATCAATAAGCCCGGTTTCATGATCGGCATTGTTCTCCAAAAGCCATTTATACAGATTGTTAAGGACGCTTTTATTCTTTTTCACGACAAAAAGCGCCGTTCCATTCAATGTTCGTAAATTTAAATTAAAAGCACGAAGAATTGCCTTATTAAAATCTGTTGCTACAGATGTGAAACAAGCAACGCTTTTTTCGGGACGCACCGGTGGAATTTTGCCAACGCCGACCGGCTTATTCCGTATTTCTTGCTCTGCTTTTTTATCAAGTGTATATTTACTTTCCTTGCCTACAAATTCCGCATCAAGCCGTTCTTGCGTTTGAACACGCAAATTTTCCATCATTCCGGCAAGGACTATAATTACCCTATAGCCTGCATCAGATGCTTTGTTGCATATAGCGGTATATGTAGCGGTTTTCCCAGATTGAACATCACCCAACAACAATCCTCTCCGTTGGAAAGGACGTGCAGTATCTTTAGGATTCCCAAGGTCATCCATTATGTCATCTGTAGTCTGATTAAGCCTGTTTACAACATCAATTCCCCAATGCTTGACGTTCTTTAAATAAGTTTTATACCGGTTCCAATAGTACCCGTCATTCTCCTGAATAAAATACCAAGATTTATGTTTTGCATCGTGGCCGCGCAGTGTTGTTGCAATGCCGATTCTGTGGAGTATATTGGTTGCCAATTCTCTTTTGACACGAATGTATTCTTCATCTGATATAGGATAAAGCGATGCAAAAATCGCACGGAAAACATCTGCTTTATCATTGATTTGCTCAAGTGTCGGCAAAGAATCGCCATATTCGCTGTTTATCGCAGTAGTAACTTGATTAATTAAGTTTTTCATATTATCAGTCATACTATTTCGCCCCTTTTCATTGCGTTCTCTATCTCATCAGAATAATTACAGAAAGGATCAGTTATCAATAGTGCTTCAATAAAGCTTTCTTTATTCTCACCGGAATATGTAGAAATAACATTTTTCAAGAGCATTATCACTTCTGCTCCTTTGTTATCGTTGTCATTGTCCATTTTTTCGTCGTTGGTTAAGTCTATATACAGTGAGTTGATTGGAAGCGACATTCCAATTTGCTTCAAAAGAGCTTCAAGCTGTGTCTGCAGTTCAGGATGTGCAGATACAATACTTTCTACCAAGGGATGATCAGGGTTTACTTCGTACAGAATACTCCCGTCGCGTGTAATCAGACGATTCCACATGTGAATAATATTATCATTAGTTTCTTTTTTTCCTCTATAAGTCCAAGTCCGCTTGCTGCCTTCGGATATTTTCTGAATAATTACGGAAAGATTTCGTTTTACTTCCTCAGGCGGTGCCGCAGTAGATTTTTTAATATCAAGCGTCCAAAGATCATCTAAGGAATTTGGGATGTCAACTTGTACTCTCGCAAGTTTTGACAAATCACCCTGTCTCATAAGCCTGAACCAATTGCCCCACACAAGTAAACGTTTGTTTCTATACACATAAAAACCTTGATTTTTGCGCAATCCGTCTTTTCCACCTAAAGATTTCAATTCTTTTTGCGTCAACTTAGAAGTGTGAGGCAAAATATACGGTTTTACACGAACCTTTTGACCTCGCACAACAATAACTTCTTCGTCCATAAGCTGAGTACTCTTTTTAAGAAGGAACGGATCCTGCGGTTCTACGCTTTGCTCATTCATGCGAATATCTAATTTTTTCAGACCCGTTTCACCGGATAAATATCTATGAAAGACGAGGGAAAGATGTTCACGAATTAGTTCCATCTTTTTAGCGAACGCTTCTGCAATATCGGTTTCTCCAACCGCAAATTTATCGAGATCCTGCCATACAACAAGTGTTCCGTTCTCATATTGATTTAATTTATCAAAGCTCGGATATTTTTTAGCTTCTTCCTCATCAACAAGAAGCAAAGACCAAGATTCTGCACGTTGGATATGATTCAGATTCCATTGAGCACCAGTCAGCACACCGGATTTTTTTGACAGAACAGTTAAGATTCTGCACTGAGATAAAGAAGCTGTTTTCATACCAAGACCATAACGTCCCAAATCATTCTCGTCACGGATTTCAAGCGGATTCCTGCTTCCGTACTGCATCGCTGCAATTAAACTCTCGGAACTCATCCCCCATCCATTGTCGAGAATGGCAATATAAGACTCCCCAATAGGGAAAAAATCAATATCCACACGACTTGCTGAAGCAGCGATACTATTATCTATAATATCGGCAATAGCTGCCTCTATTGAGTACCCAATTGCTCTTGTGGATTCCATTAGTGTTGGCGCATAAGGCGGCAAATCAACTGTTTTCATTACATATCTCCTTGCAGAGGCGATTTATCTACTTGTACTATGCTTAAATGGCAAAGTGAAATTAGGATTTTCTCATTTTTACCTCAAAAATCGCAACTTCACTTTGACAATTTAGGCTACACCCGTCCTAATAATAGCAAAGTCAGTGTCCCATAAAACGGACTCACAACGCGTTAATTTCATCTTCAAGATGTTTTACCGCTTCCAAGATCACATCAAAGTCCGGTTTTTCGCCGTAAATCATATTTTTCATGTGTTCGTAGTCGTCTTTCAGAATTTTGATATTTTTCTCGCTTGGTATCAATTTCATTGTACCGGGTTTGGCTTCGTCGTATCTTGCCCACGAACAACGGTAGAATTTATTCTTAAAACGTACAACTTTATTTAGCAGGTCTAAGTCTGTGAAAGCCTCAGCCTTTACGGGCGAATTTGCCATACAATAAAGATCATAATAATGGCGGGAATATCTTGTTGGTAAGGCACTGTTTTCGGGGCGGTATGCCTCTCTATGTAAAATCGTAACCTTTTCCCAAAATGTGCGCTTCGGCAAGACGGTCAATATCTCTGTGCTCGGTTGCTTGAAAAGTCTGCCGTACTGCTTGGCGGCATACGGGGTAATTGGCTTTTCCTCTGCCGGCGTCCACGCCGCAAGCGCTCCGATTTCAAGACGAATCACAGGCAGAATCGCCGAATCGTCAAAGCTGCGGTTATAAGCAAAAAACACCGTCTGCGGATCGTCGTCCTCTATATAGCAATTTACATCATAGGAGAGTTCATTTTGCAAGTCCGCAATAACGGCAGGCATAAATTCGTTTCTCAAAAACGCTTCGGTTTTTGTGCCTGCCTCTTTATTAAAGACATCCTGTTTGGTGTTACTTCTGTCAGCCCACGGCTCGTCCTTTTCATAACCGAGAACACACCAGTCGAGAATTAAGTCAATATCCTCGGAAAAGCGTTCAATCAAGCCGTATGACTTTGAAAGGCTTGTGCCGCCCTTGAAAGCAATATTATTTTTCCATGCGCAGCGATGAAAAAGATAATCAAGCATATAGCACACCCAAAAATCTTTTTCAATAATGGCGTCGGTCATACCCATTTTAGCGGCCGTGTTGTGAAACAGAGCTTTTTTATCGTTTTCATTCAGTTTTGCAATATCTCTCATTACTCGTCACCTTTGCAAATTACTTTAATGTATTCATAAACCCATGAAGTGGCGGATTTTGCTTCCGTCAGCATCTTTTCTTTATCTTCTTCGCACAGCGCTTTCTTTAAGCGGCAAATGATTTGCTCGGATACATTGTCCTTACCGAGTGCTTTCAGTGCCTGAATAGTCAGCGCCGTTTTATAGGAAATCTTAGATATTTCCTTGTTCGTTGTTCGCTTGAATTTTATCACGGTGTTGTCAAAAGAATATTCTTTATACGCACCGTCCGACACATATACCCACTGAGAAGGAACTTGAGTTGAGAGTCCCAAAAGATTCAGCGCCGTATCACCGCAGGGGACAATCGTCCAGCCGAAATTGCGGGCAAGCGCATGAGCAACCTTGTTCGGTGACGGGGCAACGGTTTCACCGAGCAGTTCGCTATATTCGGGCTTATAATAAACGCCGAACAGTATTTTTTTGACAAGCCCTTCGTCGGCAAGGCGGAGCAATGCCATATTAACAGTTTTTTTGTCGGTAATATCGGTGAAATCCGTTGACACAAAAACAGAGCCGTTTTCAGACTTTTCTATTATATTTCGTATCTGGCTTAAATAATTCGGTCGCTTCATTCAAATGCACCTTCCGTAAGCAGCGGTGTTATACGAATTTATTATACACTATTTTCTACGAAAAATCAAGTGTTTGCAAAAATAGTAACCGTTATTTTCTACCAAACGCTTTGAATACGCAAAAAGCGGAGCCGAAGCCCCGCTTTTTCAGATATAAATCAGTTCGGCATTTACAACATCGATTACCCTTGCTTTAATGCTGTTCATCTGCCGAACCCATTCCATTTGATTTTCTGCTTTGAGTTCTTCGGTAATACCTTCAAGTTCGGCATACTGTTTCGTCAACAGCCCAAACATTTCCTGTGCGTTTCGTTCGAGGTCGTTCAGATACTGCTCAAGCGTGCCGTTTAACCGCATTACATTGATAACCGTTGGGTTATTCTTTTTCAAAAAATTATAATGTCTTTGTCCCCACAGACCTACTCTTGATATAAATTCATCTTTCATATAACAAACCTCCTTTGCTGCTTTGATTTTACAACAAAGCAAAGAAAAACAAAAATGTGCGTTTTTCTTGACGACGAAATGACGACAAAATCTCTCGGACACGGTAATTATTCCCCGTTATTTTTTCAGAAATCGGCGCAAATCGGACGATAAGGTATAGTTTATCACAGAAAAACACCTCCAAAACAATCATTTGACTCGAGTGGGAATAAATTGAAAAAGTTGCGATAATCCGCACAATTGAGTTTGTGCGGATTATTTAGAAGTTATAAAAATAGAATTTTAAAAAAATATAGGAGTAAGAAATGATAAATCAAGATTTGACACTGTTTAAAGAACAAATCCAAGAAGATATAAACATAATAAAAGACCAATGGGGATTCGTGGACTCTAATCTCGATAATGACGCTTATGCATTTAATTATTGGATACTAAGTAGAATATTTGGTCTGGATGAAGAAATTATCCCAGAATATATCACTGAATATAGTGATAAAGGGATAGATTGTTATGTCCATTTTGAAGAAAACAAAGAGCTATATATAATACAGAATAAGTATTATCAAGATGATACGGCTGTTACAAGAAGCAGTGTTTAGGATTTTTTGACATCTCCTTTAACGCTTTTAAAAAGTAACCGCTACAAAAAAAGTGAAAATTTGCAAAATATTTTTAATAAAATCAAATATGATCCTGATTATAAAATTTGTTTTCATTTTTATGCTACAACAAATAATAAGAGCGGTGATATAGAAAACCTAATAAAAGACTTTAATAATGGTAAACATAGCATATCATGTTTTGTCAATTCTTCCTATTTTGATCTCTCCTCGTTATATGAATTGTATTATGGGAAAAATTATAAACCGGATATAAATTTTGAATACAAATTAGGAACCGTTAATAAAGGAACTTTTGCTTCGTTAAGAGAGGAATATGGTGTTGACGGACTGTATGAAGCATATTACATAATAACACCAGTTTATGAAATATATAAAATGTTATTAGCAGCAGAGGAAAAAGGTTATTCCATTTTTGAAAAGAACATAAGAGTGTATCTCGGAAAAAGTTCTGTTAATAACGGAATAGTCGAAACCCTTCGTTCGGAATCTGAAAGAAAAAATTTTATGTATTATAATAATGGTATAACGGTAATATGTCAAGAAGTTCAAACACCATATCAAGACACGAATAGAAAATTAAGAATACTTCCATTAGTAAACCCTCAGATAGTAAATGGTTGTCAAACAGTAAGTTCTATAAAAAAAGTATTGGAAAATGCTGGAGGGAATGTTGAAAACGAATTTAAGAATGTCTATGTAATGCTTAAAACATTAGTTATAGATAACCCAGAAAATACTGACAACAAGACGTTCTATAACAATGTAGTTAAATACACTAACAAACAAAATGCCATATCTGACAAGGCTTTTACATCAAATATGGATGTTTTTTATAGAATGCAAGAAGAATTTTTAAAACGAGGTTTTATTTTATTGGTGAAGCCGAGTGACAACAATAAATTCAAAGAAACTCTTTCACAAGCTGAAAAAGGAAAACTAATACAAAAAGCCAATTGCTTTATAGATTGCATAGGTGATTGTAGCAAATACGGAATAACGAGTTATTCAGATATATGTGTACCTCTGGAAAAGTTATTGCAAGTGTTTCTAGCATTTATAAAAACCGGCTATGTAGCATTTACAAAAAAATTTTAGTGTTAGTTCAAGGTAAAGAACTATTTGATGAATATTGTTCAAACATTCATTCATATTTAACTTGTGATAATATGATAAAGCTTTATTATTTTTATAAAACAGCTGAACATGAGCAAAAGAAAGATAGCATTGATAAGCGAACACCCATTCCTTATTATATGATAGGATTTTTAGGTACTCTTATTGGTGAAAAAAATAGCGAGAATATACAAGCATCATTAAACGCTTTGTTTGGCGATAAAGACACTTGCCATGAGGCATACAAATATTTACGGGCGATATGTAAAAACTATAGGAGAATGTATGAAAGTGCGCATATCATGGATGGTAGCGGTGACTACAATACGATGATAAAAAAACCTATTGATGAAAGTTGTTTGAAATTGGCAATAGGTAATGTTGACGATTTTGGTTGGGAATCAATTAAGCAATGGCGTAATTATAATAATCTGTAAGTGTGAAACCTCCTACAATTATATGTTAAAAATATGTTTATTGAGAATTATTAGAAAAATCAATTTTGATTGCCTTATGCTAAGCCTATTGTGAATAATAATCAAAATTTCAAAATCGCACAAGCAAAAATGATAGCAAGCTGTAAAACGACTTTATTCTAAGCGTTCTATCGGTTTGCAGGTACAATTATTTTAATGCTATAAAAGGCATTACTGACTTTTGCAGTCGGTAATGTTTTTTGCTGATATTTGGTTTTCTGTTTAAATTGAAAAGCTCTTTTGTATTTACAGCTTTGTGAAATACCATAGAAAGGTATAATCATTAAAGTCAAAACAGTCACCGTTATCGTCTATAACACAGATGCCGTCAATGATGTAGGAATATTCATACTATGCTCCGACTTTGAAGCTCCCCTCTTTCGGAATGTGATGGCACCTGCTTGTATAAAGATCGTTAAGCGTGCGGTCATCCGTCATCTCGTTATCCGTCAGCGGGTCAATTCCGTTCGCGAGCTTATCAATGCACATTTTTGCTCTTTGCATTTTTTCAAGCTCTGTCATTTTCATTCTCCTTTAATTGCTTCCGCAAATGTAGAAGCTTTTTTAATTACACATTTTCATAGCTCTTACGGATGAAGTTCTTCCAATTCTGTTTGTCAATTTCACAATTGATGAAGTTGTTGTGTCGGTTCTCCGTGTTTTAAGTCTACTTTTCTAAAATTCATTTTTCTCTGACACACAAACCGAAATATCGCACTTATCCTATCAGCAGACTCTAAAATTCAATCGGCACAAACACGTTGCAACAAGATGCAAACGCTATTCCTTGAGCAACATCTTTCGCTTTTAAAACAGTCATATAGATCTCTTGCTCTCATCTGATACGTTAAATTCACTGTTCATTATCGTTTATATTATATAGAACGTTTGTTCGATTGTCAAGTCAAATATTAGTTTTTAAATAATTCTATATAAAGTCCAGAAAGACAAGTCCTACAAGGGTGTGTGATAAAAGCAAAGAAGAGTAACCTTGATATTGTATCAAAATTACCCTTCTTTTATGGCGCCTCAAACAGGGCTCGAACCTGTGACACCGCGGTTAACAGCCGCGTGCTC
>OBLG01001030.1_pt1 | contig 24193 bp, 27 predicted proteins | sample 1517451 | NCBI WGS metagenome assembly OBLG01 (sample SAMN04571694, study PRJEB22368) | human gut metagenome | biome: human gut; material: stool | host: Homo sapiens | place: Luxembourg | collected 2012-06-29
ATCCGCAAACGTATCGTTTCGAGTGCACATGAGCATGCCTGCAGAAAGGGCTGCAAAATGAGTTTCACTATCGTCTTTAATGATTTCTTTGAATTGTTCAATCACATTTGAAACTGTATTTTCGGCTTGTTCTGTATTCACTTGTGGTAAGAACAGAAGGAATTCATCCCCTCCCATACGACATGCGATCTTAGGTATTGAAATGTCTAACAATAGTTTTCCCAGGCTTTTTAGGGCTCTATCTCCAGCTTTATGTCCATAGACGTCATTGATTTTTTTAAGGTTATCCATATCCAAGAAAATCAGGCATCCATTTGTCTTTTGCATAGCGCTCGCAATGCGTTTTTGTCCTACATTACGAACAGGAAGGCCTGTAAGATAATCGATGTTTTTTGTTTCTTCCTGATCTTGCATGGTTGTCACAACATCGGAAATAAACTTATTGATTGTGTCTTCTTGGGATGGAAGTATTTCGTGTTCTAAGTGAAATAAAGATCCGTTGTCCATTAATTTCAAGAAGACTTTTGTGATTTCAGGATCAAATTGCGTACCCGCATTCATTTGGATTTCATGATAAATTCGTCCATGACTTAATGCGTTACGATAGATTCTTCTTGAATTCATGGCATCGTAACTGTCGGCTAACGCAATTATACGTGCTTGTATTGGAATTTCATTTCCTTTAAGTCCATCTGGATAGCCAGTACCATCATAATGTTCATGGTGACTTCTTGTGACTTCATCGATATGCGGAATGATCGTTATATCTTTTAAGATGTCTTGTCCAATTGTAGTGTGTTGTTTGATTAAATTGAATTCTTCATTTGTTAATTTGCCAGGCTTATTTAAGATTTGGTCTGGAATACCAATCTTTCCAATGTCGTGTAAATAAGCACAGTTTTTAAGGCTTTGAATCTCTTCATTTGTCCAACCCATATTTTTCGCAATCAAGGCTGCATATTGGGCGACACGCCTTGAGTGTCCACGCGTATATTCATCTTTGGCTTCAATGGTAGTAGAAAGGGATTCGATCATTTGAAGTGTTATTTTTTTGTTTTCTTTCTTTTCAATTTCCAACTCCGTTTGATGGCGCTTTTCTTCTATGATTTGAATTTTTCGAATGGTACGAAAAATATTGGTGAAGAGCAATATAATCATGCCTATGCCAATAAAGATACCTGAAATAGTTGCGACAAAATAAACAGATACAGATTCAATAGCAACACAGACTAGGACTAGAAAGAGTCCAATCAATAGAATGTAGTCGGATTTAGTTTGTTTATTTTTGCGTATGTATTGTACCAAATGAATGAATATTAGGATAAACACAAAGACGAGTAGTAATTGTGCAACGGGCAATGTTTCAATGTAGTCTTTGACTTTTGTAAGATAGAGTATGGAAGAAACAATAAAGTTTAAAATGACGACATAACCAATATTTCGATAGAGTTTTTGGTGCTTGCCATTTTGAATGTTGTCCGCATAGAACAGGATGGGTAATGGACTCAGCATGATCATCACAAAACATAAAGCAGCTAACGCGGATGCGTTAGGAACTAGGATTTGTCGGATTTTGGATTCTCCAAGCATCCAGACAGAGCCCATGACCATACACCATCCAAAGTATTCCATGTCGAATGTTGTGTGGTAAACATGTTTTAGGGCTATGCCAAACAGGATGGATGTGATGCCGGTAAATAAGATAAAGAAGGCAATAAATGTGGATATTCCATAAGTATTGTATATATTTTGCCAAATTTCGGCTTTATTACCACAATACACCTCATTGACAATACCAGAATAATTTGAAGTGTAGGTTGTCAGTTCAATGCGTAATGTTTTTCCTGCATCTTTATAGGTTGTAGGACAAAAGATGTAGCGACTCGCTGAATTTTTACCAGCCATTCTTGTATCTTTTGTGGAATATTGTGCGCGCAATGAATTTCCTACATAGAACTGAATGTCCTGCAAAGAAGATCGAATCGCAAAAGACGTTTCATTATAGTCTTTAGGCAATGTTGTTGTCAGGACCATGGTATGGCCTGGTTTTACTTCATAGGTTCCGGGAACCTTTATTTTTTGTTTCGTACCATCCTCTTTATTCCAGTAAAAGGAACCGGAATAGATTATGGATTTGGACGGGTCGTTATAGTTTTGTTCGTTAGCACCAAATAATTGCATGAAACAAAACCATCCTAAAATCGCAATCATTAAGATGTAAAAGAAGTATTTCATGGTTTGAAAGTTAGATTTTTGTGTATGCATATTTGGATTCCTTCCCTTATAGTTAGCATAGTATTTTTACATAAAAAGTGTCAATAAAAAGTTGTTGACAAACCTATAGAGTAGCTATAGAATGAAAATGTTCTAAATAGAACGATGAGGAGGGCGCATATGCACTTTTGGGATGAACATAAAACGATAACGAGATATTATGAGATGAAGGTTTCTGGAGTTTGCGAAAAATATCAGTTAAGACAGTTGGAGTATGACATATTAATGTTTATTTACAACAATCCTGCGTACAATACGGCTGCGGACATTGTTCGTATTCGTAAGTCTACAAAGTCTCATGTTTCGACTTCGCTTAAAGTATTAGAAGATCGTGGCTTTATTGAGCGAAGAATCGACAAAGACAATAAAAAGCATGTAACTATTCATTTACTACAATTGGCTAATGAAGTAATTGAAGATGGAATATGGGCGCAAAAGGAGTTTGTGCAAGATATGTTTGAAGGTCTTAGTGAAGAAGAAATCAAAGTGTTTATGAGTGTATTTCAAAAGGTGTATGACAATGCAGAAAGGATGATTTCAAATGAAAAAAATGCCTGATTTAATGGAAGCAATTTTTGATGCTTGTTACTTGATTTTTGACTTAATTGCCGGAATTTTATTCTTTGTATATTCGAAAGGAAATCCATTATTTATTTTATATGGAGTGTTAACATTAACGTTGTGTGGTGGAGACGCATTCCACTTGGTTCCTCGTATTAAAAGAGCTGTGTATGGTACAAATGATAAAATTAAAAGACAGCTTGGAATTGGATTACAGGTATCTTCAATCACTATGACCGTATTCTATATTATTTTATTGTTTATCTGGAAATTAACATTCCCAACATTACAAGCTCCGCTTTGGGTTGAGGCTATGATTTGGATTTCAGCTATTATTCGTATCGTCGTATGTTTCTTACCACAAAATAATTGGACTTCCGAAGAAGGAAATAGGAAGCTTTCTGTGATTCGTAATGCCGTGTTTGCCGTAACTGGAATTGGTGTGATTCTTCTTTATGCCATTTCAGGAAATATGTACGATTTACATATGAACCGTATGGTTGCAGCCATCATTATTTCTTTTGGTTGCTACATCCCAGTTACATTGTGGTCTAAGACAAAACCAAAGATTGGTTTATTGATGATTCCTAAGACTTGTGCTTATATGTGGGTCATTGTGATGGGATTACAATTATTATTTTAGAATTTCTTCAAGAGAACGCCTACTCGACGTTCTCTTTCTATATGAATTTTAGAGTATCTAATTCAATGTAAATAAGACGTTTTAGATGAAATAGGAACAATCGCAGCAAATTTATTGGAATTAATAATGTTTTCACATTGAAGTTTTATAATGGAAATTGGCTACTGGATGTAGTAACGGTGAACCCTCTGAATTAAAAATGACATTTGCTTGAGTTCTCGGCAGATCCTTCTATTTTTTTGTAAGAGGAGAAGATGTCTATGTATATATATCTATATATTGATGTTGCCATGGTATTATTGGCACTAGTAGAAATACTAAGAATCACATTGATTATCATAGAAAAATGTAAAAGACACTAGTTCACCCAAACCCAACGGATTAAACTAGTGTCTTTACACTAAATAAATTCAGAGGAACCACTGTATCCAGTAGTCTTTCTGTAGGTATATTAAATAATTGATATATTTAAATGTCAAGGCTAACTCTATCTAAATCAATGAAAATAAGTCATTTTAGATGAAATAGGAACAATCGCAACAAGTGCATTGGAATTCACAATATTTTCGTATTGGACTTTTATGATGGAAATTGGCTACTGGATGTAGTTGGTGGTTGCCTCTTGTTAAGGAGTTTTGAAGCCTTGAATCTTGAATTCCAGGTAAGTAGATCCTTCTATTTTTTTACAGGAGGAAAGCTTATGTATATATATCTACATATTGATGTTGCTTTTGTTCTATTTGCCATAGTAGAAATACTTAGAATTACATTATTGATTATAGAAAAATGTAATAGACACTAGTTCCCGTTCCCACAACGAATCACTAGTTTTTTTGACCTTAATTTAGAGTGACCACTATATCCAGTAGTCTTTCCGTATAAGTATTATATCGATATATGAGTGGTTATGCAAATCTATTGGATAATAGTGTAATGGAATACATTACTATGAAAAAGTGAAAGACACTCGTTCATGTAAATGAGTGTCTTTAAGGAATTACTTTAATCCAAACAGTGTTTGAATACAAGAATCATCCATTACGCGATCTGTTGGTGGCATATTGGCATGTTCTAGCAGTGAGTCTACGTTTATGTAGCTCAGAGTAAAAGGAATACAAGAAAAAACGTAGTTGCTCCTAGCCATGTTTTACAGGGCCTTATTTTAAAACTTTGAGGTTTTAAAAAATTGGGTTAAGAACATAATTGAATGTGAATTTACAAAGCCAAATTGTCAAGGCTTGCAGTTTTACAAATTAATGAAGAAACAATTTTGATTATATAATTACTTAACGCAATGCCCATTCGCTAAATATAAATTGTTTTTCCAATTGGCTTCAAAACCGTAATTTTTAACAAAATCAACTTTTGAGTTGCGTTCAATATTTTTTAACTTTTCAATTGCTCTTTTGCCAAGGCTTTGATTTGGATTTATATACAGAAGAGGAAGAACTAATGAATATGTGCTTCCAGATACAAAAGATCCTAAATTTATATTTGAAGGTGTGTAAAGCTTTGGCTTGATAGGATGATTTTTTCTGTACAATCTTTGATAATGACAACATTGATTTCTTAGATATGATACACAATGGTAGAAACTTTCTAATTTTTCATAACTAATGTCATTATATCCGATTTTTAAAATTGCTTTTTTATCTTTTGTCTTTAATAATGAATAAAATTTAGAAATGATGCCAAGAGGTATAAGTTCGACTAATGCCCATATTGGGACAAACCCATTATATTTGTTGTTGTGATGTTGAATAATAAGGCTGGATGCATTTCTTTTATTTACTTCGCCACAACGTTTTAAAAAATCAATGATGTCAATATATTCTTGGTGATTTTTAAAATTAAAGTTTGATGGATCAAGATATCCAACCGGACCATATGTCAATGAAAAATAATTTGCTAATTGAGTTTTTAAATATACCTCAATATCGTTAATTAGTTCAAAAAGTGTTGATCTAATTTCTTTATCAGTTTTATACACATTATAGATATCCTCAAAGGAAATGTTATCAATAAAATTGTCGTTTTTATCTAGAAAATCAATCATATATCCACTTAATCTGTAATAATTTTCATGTTTTAAAATGGATAAAGCATTGTCATAGTTATTAACAATCAACCCTTTATCGTTAATAAGGTGATCTAGCTGTTGATTGAATGTTAAAGCTGGCTTAATCTGTGCATTGAAATTATTCATAAATTCTCCTAAAGAAAAGAGCCCTCTGGGCCACATTGTTAAGAGGTGCGAAGGCTACGATTGATTAAATTATAACAAATTTGCAATATGTGTCAATACAATTTTTCCTTTCCAATTTCGTCTGATTTTGTTTTCTGATTCTATGAAATTCAGCGAAAATCAGGGTGATTGAATGTGGTACAGTGATGATTTTGAATTAGAAGAATTGGCCAAAAAGGGCAGTATACTCATATTTTGAGCATACTGCCTCTAATTTTGTATTTGTTTACTTTAATCCAAATAATGTTTCAATACAAGAATCATCCATTACGCGATCTGTTGGTGGCATATTGGCATGTTTTAGTAGGGAGTCTACGTGGTCTTTAATGGTTACGTCTACAAGTTTATTGACATCGATTCCTCTGAGTTCAAAGAATAGGAATGGGTTTTCGTCGAGTTTAGTTCCAATTCCGTAGAGTACGGCGGCAACGTGCTTGCACATTAAGGCCCAGTCGGGGCAGCTGCAGTTAAAACTGATTTCTCTTTGGCTTGGGAAGAGTCCATTTTCGGATAGGAATATTTCTTTTAAACTTTCTGGGAATTGTCCATTTACGAGTTCTTGTAAGTTTTGAATTTGTGAACTACATTTTTCAATGATGTCTTCACAAACTTCTTCTTTGAGTGGACTGATGTTGATTTCTACTTTGTACGGTGTTTTTCTTGTGCCTTGTACACGAGCTTTTACCTTACCCTTAACAATTTGTAAGTCCACAACAGCACCTGAACGAACATATCTTTTTCCTCGTTCGATACGACTGGCATAATCGGCATATTGTTCAATGTTTTTACACCAGGCCATGCCCCACCAGCTTTTTGCGATTTGCCTTCCTTCCACAATAATGGGATGCATTTCTTTTCCTTTGTTTTTTGCGCTTTTAACGCTTTCTTGTGCTTTTCTTTGCAGTTCTTCGACGCTCATTTGCGAATACTGCATGCTTGCTGTCCAATATTTTGCCATAGTCTACACGTCCAATCTTAATAAGTCCATTAGTTCATTTGTATCCAGTTCGGTAATCCATTTTTCTTGGCCAGAGGCAAGAATGGAGTTTGCGAGTTCTTGTTTGGACTCAATGAGTTTATCAATTTTTTCTTCAATAGTTCCATTTGAAACGAGTTTATGGACAAAGACCTCTTTGGTTTGTCCAATACGATAGGCTCGATCGCTCGCTTGGTTTTCTACGGCTGGATTCCACCAACGGTCAAAGTGAATGACGTGGTTGGCGGCTGTTAGATTGAGTCCGGTTCCGGCTGCTTTTAATGATAATACGATATATGGAACGTATGTGTTTTCGTCATTAAATTTTTCAACGATTTCCGTACGCTTTTTAGCTGGAATGCCACCATGAATAATATATCCCTTCTTATGGAAAATAGATTCTAGATATTGAGATAGGGGTTCGCACATTTCTTTATATTGTGTAAATACCAAGACTCTTTCCCTTTTCTCATAGATGGTTTCACACAACTCTTTCAACATCGCATATTTTCCACTGTCCTTTGGATTGTAGTTGGTATCATGAATGAATTGGTCTGGGTGATTACAAATTTGTTTCAATTTTGTCAATAACGCGATCACAATACCTCTTCTTTGAAGGCCTGTAGAATCTAATATTTTTTGTTCCGCTTTTTCAACTTCCTTGCGATATAAAACAACTTGTCGTTTAGATAAATCCACGTGTTCTGTGATTTCCATTTTGTCTGGTAAATCTGAAATGATTGTTTTATCTGTTTTTAGACGTCTTAAAATAAATGGGGAAACCATCATCTTTAATTTTGTCATATATTCAGGATAGGCTTGTACTTTCTTTGTGTATTCCTTAAAGTCAGATGCACTACCTAATAATCCTTTATTTAAGAAGTCAAATAGGGACCATAAATTGGAGAGGTCATTTTCAATTGGTGTACCCGTCATTGCGATACGCATATGGCTAGAAATCTTTTTAATAGCACGTGTTTGTTTGGTTGCCGGATTTTTAATGGCTTGTGCCTCATCTAAAATCAAACAGTCCCATACTCTGTCTTGTAAAAATTCATTGCGTAATGCCATCCCGTAGGTTGTTATAGTGATAAATGTGTCTTCATGTACAATATTGTTTTTTCCATGAAGGATATAATATGTCATTTTAGGGGCAAAGCGATCTATTTCTTTTGACCAGTTACCTAGTAGGGATGCAGGAACTATCAATAATACATGTCCATCTTTCTTTTTTTCATACATCTTCTCTAAAAAAGAAATGACTTGAAGTGTTTTTCCTAGTCCCATATCGTCGGCAAGACAGGCTCCAAATCCTAAATCATTCATTTGATTTAACCAATTGTATCCACTCTTTTGATAGGGGCGAAGGGTTGCGTTTAAATATTTTGGTTGTGCTTTGTTTTTGATTTTTGAAGGATTCTTTAATTTTCCAAGAATATCCCTTAACCATTTTCCATTTGATATCTGTATACCCATATCAACATCAATATCATCATCATTAGACATATATGTTTTTGTCAAAGCTTCCTTTAAAGTAATGGTTCCATCATATTGTTCCATTTGTTCAAGAAGTTGTTGAAGCTTATTATGATTAATTTCTACCCATTGGCCTTTAAGCCATGCAAGTCCTTCTTCCATTTTTAAAAGTTCACTAATTTCTTTCTTTGTGAGGGCACGCCCATTAACAATTAGAGATGGTTGTAAGGATAGTATGGAGTCAAAGCCAAACATGGATGGTTTGGTATCTCCAATATTCACATTGATTTTTACAGAAGAATATTTTTTCTTCCACCAATTTGGTACTCTACATTTAATGCCACAAGCCTCAATGTCAGGTACACTCTTTAATAGGGAATAGGCTTCTTTACTCGTTAATTTGATGGGATGAAATAAATCACCGGTTTCCATATATTGGGCAATCAAAGTATTCTTTTGAGCGACTACGTTTAGGCAGGACAATAAATTCAATAATTGTTCTTGATCATTTTTATATTCAACGAGTGCATGTTTTAGTGGCATATGAACAATTCGATTTTCTTTGTCTTTTGTGGCATACGTCGCTAGAAACGCAAATGGAAAGTCTGCATCTTCTTCGTTTTCGACTAAGTGAAAATAGATTCGTTTTGCGACTTTTAAATCTTGGGATTTTTCCTGAAGATACATTTGAACTGTACCCTTGTATGATTTCATGTCCAAACAGAATTGATTATTTAACTTTTCAAATAAGTTTTGAATCCACTTTTCATCAATGAATTCTGTACCAATCGCAAAAGGAATAATGGACATTAAATATTCTAAGTCTTCATTGGATGCTTCTACTTTAGTATCTTCTCTAGCTACTTCTAGTTCAGAACGATTACTTAAAAGTTCAACGAATTTTTGAGATAGTTGATACAAATAAAAAGCACTCGGCGTCAATCCCTTTAGATTGTTTTCAAACCCTAATTCATAGAGGGCAGAATACTTATATTTCTTGAATAATATAGCCCATGATGAAGTATTCTCTTCTTTTGTTTCATCAATATGAAATCCGTTCTTGGTAAATATAAAATTGATTTGTTTCATACACCGTTTATCCTTTGTCTTATTACTTTTCTACATTTTATCATATATATTAAAACAATTGATAAACATATCAATAATGCTTTAAAGAATTTGTATTATGTGTCAATGGAATTATTTCTTCCAATTTCGTTCAAATTTCGTTTTCTCTGATTTGATAAGGATTAGAGAGATTGATGATTTTGAATTAGAAGAATTCACAAAATAATGAGTGTTGTAATTTGTTTTCATTGTTTTCTTACTATCACTACAGTGATATAATTGGTTTGAAGGAGATAAATGTTAATGGATAATAAAATAATTTTGTACCATGGATCTGAAAAAATAATAGAGAATCCAATATTTGGTGCTGGTAAAAAGAATAATGATTTTGGGTTGGGATTTTATTGTACAGAAAGTAATGATTTGGCAAAAGAATGGGCGGTTTCTTCGTTAAATAATGGATTTTCTAATAAGTATACTTTGGATACAGAGTATTTGAAGGTTTTGAATTTAAATAGTTCGGATTATACGATTTTAAATTGGATTGCGATATTGGTAGAGCATCGTCTTTTTTCAATTAAAACGCCTGTGGCTAGACGAGCAAAACAATATTTGATTGATTATTTTAGTATCAATGTGAACGCATATGACTTAATTATAGGCTATCGTGCGGATGATTCTTATTTTGATTATGCAGAAAGTTTCTTGAATAATACAATTTCAGTTGAGCAGCTCGCACAAGCTATGAGATTGGGCAAATTAGGAGAACAGATTGTCATTAAGTCGCAGTTTGCGTTTTCAAATTTAAAGTTTGAAGGGTATGAGGTTGCTGATAAAAATCAATATTATGATTTACGTAAAGCAAGAAATGATGAAGCGAACCAATATTATTTGAAAATGCTTGATCAAGAAATGGATGGACTGTTTATTCAAGATATTATAAGAGGGGGCATTACAAATGATGATCCACGCATACCAAGAAATATATGTAAATAATGCACAAACAATGTTAGGAGATGCCTTTGATTATGCCATCAATACTTGTCATATTTCAGGTGATGATTTTGTGAAGATGTTTGTCGTAAGTTCATTTAGTGAACGTATTGAAAATGGGGAGCCTGCGTGTGTGGCGGGTAAAAGTGGCATCGAGCTTGTACATGAAATTGTGTTTGAGACCATGCAAAAAGAGTTGAATATTGAATCTGAAGTAAACTATAGTCGTTCATGTGAGTATTGGATTGGTTGGGCTGTTGCCTATTACCAATGGTATTCAGACAGAAGTTTTAAAGAGATATTTAATGTTTTAAGTTTTGAAGATTTGAAAAGAATGTATTATACACTTCATGAGGCGGATATTTCTAAGTTTGTAGATATTGTGGATTCTAAAATGAAAGAGTATTATGTGGAAACAAACTTAAAGCGTATTCGAACTACTTATGGTTATACTCAACAAGAATTATCGAATCTTTCTGGTGTAAGTCTTCGTTCGATTCAGTTGTATGAACAAAGAAATAAAGATATTAATAAGGCGAGTGTAGATAAGTTGTATTGTATTTCTAAAGTATTTGGTTGTAAGATAGAAGATTTGATTGAAAAATGAAATATAGGGGTAGAATGAGATGATTCATTCTACTCTTTTCTTTTTGATTTGAAATAAAAGCAACAAATTTACGGGAATTAATAATGTTTTCACATTGAAGTTTTATAATTGAAATTGGCTACTGGATGTGGTTGGTGGTTACCTCTTGTTAAGGAGTTTTGAAGCCTTGAATCTTGAATTCCAGGTAAGTAGATCCTTCTATTTTTTTGCAGGAGGAAAGCTTATGCATATATATCTACATATTGATGTTGCTATGTGCTTATTTGCCATAGTAGAAATACTAAAAGTAACATTGATGATTATAGAAAAATGCAAAAAGCACTAATCACCACCGACAATGGAAAAAGATTAGTGCTTCAGCATTAATTTAATTTCAGAGTAACCACTGCTTTTCCAGTAGCTTTTCTCTGCTTGTATTATAGCTATAAATAGAAGATTATGCAAATGAGGTAGTTCTTTTGATTAGCGTTTGTTAATTGTTATAAAGGTCATTTAAATATAAAAAGATTGGAGTACATATGATTAATGAAATAATTAAGTTTGTGAATGGTAATTTACAACTAGATGTTACTGTATCACCAGATAATGAAACTGTTTGGCTTTCACAAAAACAGATGGTGGAATTATTTGATGTTAAGTCACAAGCAATTACTAGACATCTAAAAAACATATACAACGATGAAGAACTATTCAAAGAAGCAACTTGTTCCAAAATGGAACAAGTTCAAATGGAAGGTAGTCGTAAAATAACTCGTAAAATGGACTTTTACAATTTAGATGCGATTATTGCAGTTGGCTATCGTGTAAATTCTAAAAAAGCAACTTCATTTAGACGATGGGCAACTTCCATTTTGAAAAATACATGATCAAAAACATTAGAATGATTTCAGAGGTTCCACTATATTCAGTAGTTTTTCAGTATTTGTATTATAGCTATAAACGGTTATGCAAACGATATAGTGGTAGTTCTTTTGATTAGATTTTGTTAATTAAGGAAGAAATTAATTATAAAGGTCATTGGAATAAAAAAGATTGGAGTATATATGAACAATGAAATAATTAAGTTTGTGAATGGAAATTTAGAATTAGATTTTACTGCATCACTGGATAAAGATACTGTGTGGTTAACTCAAAAATAAATGGCGGAACTATTTGACATTAAGTCACAAGCGATAACTAGACATCTAAAAAACATATACAACGATGAAGAACTATTCAAAGAAGCAACTTGTTCCAAAATGGAACAAGTTCAAATTGAAGGCAACCGTAAAATGGATTTTTATAATGCAATCTAAGAACACTCGTGACTTTAGTCGTGAGATGAATTAGATGAAATTAGCTCAGTTGCAAAAAGTGCAACTCAACTAAAGCGTAATGATCCACGTACTAGAAAAGATAGAATTTCAAATGTAGAAATCAATTACTACAATCTAGATGTAATTATCTCTGTTGGATATCGTGTAAAATCACGAAACGGCATTACTTTCATAAATGTACAACCTTAATTTTAAAAGATTACATGATCAAGGGTTATATGGTGAATCAAAAACGTTTAAATGTTTTAGCTGTCCTACAAATATACTAGCATCAAATAATTACAAGACATATACAAAATATTTTTAAAACAGAAGAATTAGATAAAAATTCAGTATGCTCATATTTTGAGCATACTGCTTCTGATGGAAAATATATAAAATACAATACTATAACTTAGATATGATCATTTCTGTTGGCTATAGATTGAATTCTAAAAAAGTAACTTCATTTAGACGATGTGCAACTTCAATTTTAAGAAATTACATGATTAATGGTTATACAATGAATCAAATTCGAGATATTTTACCTATCCTATAAATATGTTAACATCAGTTGTTGGATCGTGATGAAAAAACAATTCGTAAGCATATTAATAACATATTTAAAGATCGAGAAGTTGAAAAAGAGAACAACACGCAAAAAATGTGTGTTGTTGGAGTTAAGCAATCTGTTCCATTTTATTCTTTAGATGTAATTATTTCCGTTGGATATAGAGTAAAATCACAAAATGGTGTAATTTTCCGAAAATGGGCGACATCTATTCTTCATGATTTCATGATTAAAGGCTATGCAGTGAATCGAAAACGTTTATATGTTTTAAATAAAACAATCGCGATTCAATCTAGAATGTTAGCTTCGACTCTTAATATTGAAGAAAAAGAAGTGTTGAATGTTGTTGAAGCCTATTCTAATGCATTAACTCTTTTAGATGATTATGATCATGGATGTGTTTCTAAAACAAAAGGTAAAAATTCAATTTATCAGTTGACTTATGAAGAGTGCAGAATTCTAATTGATTCAATGGGGTATGGTGGATTTTCTTCTGTATTTGGTGTTGAAAAGAACCAGGTAAATTAAATGGAATAATTGCAGCGGTATATCAAAATGTTTTTGAAACTGAATTGTATCCAAGTATTGAAGAAAAAGCTGCAAACCTACTTTACTTTTTAATCAAAGATCATCCTTTTGTAGATGGTGGTAAACGCATTGGTGCTTCTATTTTCCTAGAATTTTTAAATTGGATTACTATGGCTTGGATGCGAAGCATATTGCAGAAAAATAATATTGAATACAACAAGTCACCTGATAACCTGGTGACTTGTTTAATGTATATGAAATGTTTTTTAGAAATTTACGCGATTTAATAATGTTTTCACATTGAAGTTTTATAATTAGAAGTGCTACTGGATACAGTAGGGTGGTACCTCTGAAATTAAAAGTAATTTAGCTTGTGTTCTCGGCTCGATTCCGATTATTGTAGGAGGTTGTCATATGTACATTTATCTTTATATTGACGTTGCCATGACTTTAATGGCCATAGTTCAAATACTACGACTTACGTTGATGATTATAGAAAAATGCAAAAGACACTAGTCCACCTTTCACGCAAAGAAGTTAAACTAGTGCCTTCGCATTAGAATGATTTCAGAGTGACCACTGTATCCAGTAGTCTTTCTGTATTTGTATTATAGCTATAAATAGGGGATTATGCAAACCGATTGACAACAAGTCAAAAATTCAGTAGAATAATCATCGGTTAGTCATCTCTAACAAGAGATGACTTCTTTTATTAAATATGAGTTAGATATATCTAACTATGGGGTATAATGAGAAAGATTCTATATATCATGATCGGATGTATATCATTAGGGTTAGGAATTATTGGTGTCATATTACCGATTCTTCCGACGATTCCTTTTGTGTTGCTTTCAGCTTTTTGTTTTGCAAAATCAAGTGAAAGATTGGATGGTTGGTTTAAGAATACGAAGTTGTATGAAGAGAACAATATGAAGAGTGGTATGACGAAACGAGCAAAGCTTCGTATTATGTGTTCAGTAACTTTATTGATGGGCATTGGATTTATCATGATGGGATTAAAGGGGATTGTGGTTGGCAATATTGTTTTATTGATTGTTTGGATTTTTCATATGGTTTATTTTATGTTTGGAGTAAAGACTGTATGAGAAGGGTTTTGAATTATTTACTCGCTATTAGCTTTGTTTTGACTATTATGGTTCCAATTACTGGAATTATAGTTCATAAATTAGCTGCTACACTATTTTTAGTACTTGCCTTGATTCATGTCTTCTTATATAGAAAGAGATTGGATTTGAAGTATATTCTTATTATTGTATTAACCATAGTATCCTTTGTTTTAGGAATACTAGGATTGATTATGGTTGAACATCCAATAATATTAATTCTTCATAGAACAGTGTCGATTGTATTAATAATCTTATTAGCTATTCATATATATAAGTTTCATAGAAGGCTTGCCGTTGCATAATGTGACGGCTTTTTTTAGTGATGTTCAGAATCATTGTTAACCAAAATAAAATGTTCGCATTATTGTTAACCTGAATAAAACGTTAGTATTATTGTTAACCTAGGGTGTAATTATCATCGTGTATAAATCGTGTTAATATCTAGATGTAAAAAAAAGATAGATTGTTTGGATCCATGAAAATTAATTTTCGCAATTATCTGAGTGAGGAGGGAATAGATGTTTTTTGATGAAAGAGTTGCATTGTTCAACGTTGAGGCTTCTTCTTCAAAAGAAGTAATTAAAATTGCAGCAGATGAATTATATAGACGGGGCATTGTAAAAGAGAATTTTTTCGAACATGTGATGTTGAGAGAAAAAAAATTTCCAACAGGACTGGCAACAGATAAATATGGAATAGCAATTCCACATACAGATTCAAAATATGTGAATCGTTCACAGATTGAATTTGTATCATTAAAATCACCAGTTAAGTTTAAAAATATGGGAAACGCGTCAGAAGATATAGAAGTGACTCATGTTTTTATGATTGCGATGAGTCAACCGCATGAACAGGCTGAAACGCTAGCAAAATTAATGGGGTTGTTTTTAGACGAAGAATTGATGCAGAGAATGTATGAATGCTCTTCGAAAGAAGAGTATGAGAGTATTTTAAAAGAAAAGGGATTAATTTAATAGAGGAGAAAAACATGATTGAAACATTTATGAATATATTTATGAGCCTAGGCTCTTCAGTATTTATTCCAGCGATTATTATTGTTTTAGGTTTGATTTTAAGAATGAAACCAGGCAAAGCAATTGTTGCAGGGTTAACAATTGGTATCGGATTTATTGGACTAAGTATGGTTACTGGATTGATGACAGATGCTTTAGGACCAGCAGTTAAATTGATGGTTGAAAAATATGGGTTGTCATTAAGTATTATGGATTTAGGTAGTGGAACAGCAGGACCTGTTGCATTTTCAACAACAATGGGAATTGTGATTATTCCAATTGCGTTTGCACTTAATGCTGTGTTGATTTATTTAGGGTTGACTAAAACTTTCAATGTTGACGTTTGGAATTTATGGCAACCTGCATTAATTGGAATTATGGTATGGGGAATTACAGATAGTTTTTTGATTGGTGTTCTTTCAATGATTCCAGCATTCTTGATTGAAATTATTTTAGCTGATTTAGCAACTCCATTTATGACTGATTTCTATGGCTTTCCTGGAATGACATGTACTCACATGATGGCTAATGCAGGATTGGTATTAGCGGTGCCATTAAATTGGTTGTTCGATAAAATTCCAGGGTTAAATAAAATTGAAGTAAATCCAGAAATTATTCAAGAAAAGTTTGGAGTAGTTGGAGATCCAATTGTGATTGGATTTGTGATTGGACTTGCCATTGGGGCGTTGGCAGGATATGAAGTACCTGCAATGTTGACATTAGGGGTACAAATGGCAGCTGTACTAAAAATTATGCCAAAAATGGTTTCATTATTTATGGAAGGTCTAACTCCTGTTGCAGAAGCAACAAAAGAATTTACGGCAAAATACATGGGTGGTAGAGAAGTTAATATCGGAATGGATGCTGCTTTAGTAGTTGGAAATTCATCTGTTATGTCAACTGCTTTATTAATGATCCCAATTACTCTTTTGATTGGTGTTATTCTACCAGGAAACAAGGTATTACCATTTGGAAATTTACCAACATTAGTGTTTGGATTAGCCTTAATGGTCGCAGGATTTAGAGGAAATGTTTTTAGAAGTGTATTAGGATGTTCAATTTATACAATTACTATGCTTTATGCAGCTACTTATTTAGCACCAGCACTAACGACTGCATATCATATTGCAGGATTTGAAATTGGTAGTGGTATGATTTCATACGTTACAGCAGGTTTATGGCCAAATGTATTAATTGTATTTATCACAAATCTTTTAAGTGTACCAGGATTATTAATTCTAACAGTTATTGCATTAGTTGTATTATTCTATGTAAACAAAAAAAATAAGGTTCAAGCATAAAAATAAATAGAGGTGGATAAAATGAAAACAATTATGATTATATGTGGTGCAGGGCACGCAACTTCAACGGTTGTAAGAACTAAAGTTGAGAGTTGGTTAAAAAGCGAAGGATTGGCTAGTGAAGTCGAAGTAAAACAATCTTCGATTGGAGCACAGGCTAAGGATATTGCTGCAGATAAGTATGATATTGTAATAAGTACTACACAAGTACCAGAAAATATTAAAGATAAAGTTATTATGGGATTAGGACTATTAACTGGTTTTGGAGCTGAACAAGTTTTTGCACAAGTAAAAGAAAGACTTGGAAAATAGAATGGTAGTATTTCATAAAGAAATTGACTTAAATACTGTGGCTAATCGACCATCCTATCATGATGTTACATCTGATGTAATGGAGGCTTTAGCTAGCAGTGGAGTTCAAAATGGAATTTGTGTTGTATCTAGTCCTCATACTACTTGTGCAGTCTTCTTTGAAGAGTTTATGCATGACAAGAATTATTATGGTGACGAATTTTTACAAGTGGATTTGAATGAAGCACTAGACAAAATTGTTCCTGTTCAAAGAACAGAAGGGCAATACCACAGTCCAGGGCCAGAGCATATTGCATATGGTATGGCTAAAACAGATCCGGATTATCCAGCAAAAGAATGGACAATGTTGAATACGGATGGACATTTGAGATCTACGTTATTAGGGGCAAGCGAAACGTTGATTATCAAAGATGGAAATTTGTTAAATGGTAAAGTGGGTTATATCTATTTTGTTGATTTTGACCAAACAAGGGAACGTAGAAGAAAATGTAATATTGTCATTATGGGAGAATAAAAATGGTTGAAAATAGTATTAAAAGTGTTATTGAAGCGGAAAGTGATGAATTAAAAAAATTAACGGAATCATTAGATTATGATGTGGTTAATACATTGATTAATAAAATCCAAAACAATAAGGGTAATGTTTTTGTGACTGGATGTGGAACATCTGCAATGGCTGCAAAAAAATTGTTCATACTATGCAAGTGGTTAATCAAAGAATATTTTACTTAAATCCATCAGATGCTGTTCATGGTGGAATTGGAGCTATTGAAAAAGATGACATTGTCATTATGATTTCTAAAGGTGGAAGTACAAATGAGTTGTGTTCTTTTTTAGAAAATCTTAAAAGTAAAGAGGCCTTTATTGTGTATGTAGGTGAGAATGGAGATTCTAAAATTGGCAAATCAGCAGATTTGTTCTTGAAAATTAAAATTGAAAAGGAACCCGATGAATATAATATGTTGGCAACTGCTAGTACATTAGCTGTAATTTCAGTTTTTGATGCGATTGCGATTTATATAGAAAGGAATTCATCTTTTTCACAAAAAGTATTTTTAGAAAATCATCCAAGCGGTGATGTAGGTGATCGTTTGAGTGCTATTGTTAAGTGATATATTGAAAAAGAGATAGATTGAGTCTATCTCTTCATGTTTTATGGAGGAAATTATGATTATAGTGCCATCGTTGTTAAATTCAAATATATATGATATTCAAGAAAATGTGAAAATCGCAAAAACTGTAGGAGATAATTATTTGCATATAGATGTTATGGATGGTAATTTTGTTCCAATGCAATCTTTTGGTGGAAAGATATTAACGGATTTAAAAAAGAAAACAGATTTAGTGTTAGATGTACATTTAATGATTAATAATCCAGAGTTACATATAGAAGAATATAAAGATGCGGATATTATTAGTATTCATCAGGAGAGTACTAAACAATTATATAATTGTTTAAATCAAATTAAGAAATTAGGTAAAAAAGCCGGTGTAGCTATTAATCCAGGCACTCCAGTTAACACTCTTACTGATGTATTTAATTTGGTAGATCAAGTCTTGGTTATGACAGTAAATCCAGGGATGTTAGGTGAAAAATTTATAAAAAGTACTTTAAAGAAAATAGCGGAACTAAAACAAATCAAGGATAGTAATAAATATTTATTTGATATTGAAGTAGACGGAAATATTAATGATCAAACAATAATTCCATGCTACACTTCAGGTGCAAATGTTTTTGTATCCGGTGGATATATATTTGGTGATGATAATCCAGAGCAAAGAATTATAAAATTGAAAAATGCATTGTGTAATGGTAGAATCGGTTAAAGGAATGATTTTATGAATTCACGACAAATAAGTGTGTTTGATTATTTATTAGAACAAAATAATTATGTAACTGCAAAAACAATTTCAAAAGAATTTAATGTAACACCAAAAACAATTTATATAGATATTAATATATTGCAGCAAGAATTAGCGGAATATGGACTGATTGTTGATAAAAAAACGAATTGTGGCATTTTATTAGTTGGAACAGATGAGGCAAAAAAAAAGGCTCGTTCAGTTATCAATTTTAGTAACGATGATTCTGATGATAAAGGTTTAGATGTAGAAACTCGCAGAAAACAGTTGTTTGTTGATTTAGTGTTGTTTGGAAATTCTTTGTCGCTTCAAAAAACAGCTGAACATTATTATGTATCCAAGTCATCCATACTTAATGATTTAGAGTTTCTAAGAAAAGAATTTTTGAGGAAGTATCATGTGAATATCGAAACGGATTTTGATAAAAAAATTAGTTTAACGGGTACAGAAGAAAATATTCAGCTGGCTATTATCAATGCTTTTATAAGTACAATTTTTAAAAAAGAAAAAGAACAAGCTTATTTAATATTTGATAAAAAACTAAATTTGGTAATCAGTGATATGCTTGATAACAGTGAAATTATTGATTTAAATGGTTTTGCGGATTATTATAGACAAGCTTTAAAAATCACTTTATTCATATTTGTTACTCGAATTGAAAATGGATTTCATATTAAAGAAGATGAATACTATTTCTTAGATGATTTAGATTTTATGAAAAATTATCCAATTGCAAAGAGTATCTCAGATTACTTTGAGGAACAATTAAATATAAAATGTACTAGCGAAGATAAAATGGTATTAGCTAAGTATTTAGCGTCGTATCGTATAAAAAGCTTAAAAACAAATGAAAGTGATTATAAGGAAGTTGTAGATCGAATTATCAACAGTTTAGAGGAAATAGAAAATATATGCATTAAAAACAGAGAAGAATTAACGAATCAATTATTATTACATATACCGCCAATGGTGTTGAGATTAAAGAATGGAATTAAAATTGAAAATCCATTATTGGATGAGGTTAAATCTAGATATCTTCATTTATTCACTTTATCTTGGTATGTATTATCAACGCTTGAAACAGAATATAATATTAGTTTGACAGAAGATGAAATATCTTTCATTGTTATTTATTTTCAAATGGCAATTAATAAATCATCAAACTCACATAAAATATTAGTGGTATGTCCTTATGGGATTGTATCTTCAAAATATGTTGTTTCACAATTAAAAAACGTACTTCCAAAATATGATGATATTCAAGCGTGTGGATATGAGGATTTAAAAAATAAGAAACTAGATAATTTAGATTTGATTGTGAGTACTTCATCGCAAAAGATTGATACATCTGTACCGGTTGTTCATGTAAGTCCGATGTTAGATAGCGTGGATTGTGCAAAAATATTTGATGCATATTCAAAATATGTTTTTTTGGCATCGTCTAAAATTAGAAGAATTTTTGATCAAAACAATATTAATATTCCATTATTGAGTCGGTATATAAATAAAGATAATGTTTTTTTCAAAATGGATTTTTATACAAAAGAAGACTGTCTAGATTTTATGATTAAAAAGTTAGAAAAAGATGGTGTTGTTAAAAAAGGATTTCGAAAATCTGTATATAAACGAGAGAGCATAGGTAGTACAGTGTTAGAAAATGGAATAGCTATACCTCATGGTATGCCTGCAGAAGTTAACAAAATAGGTCTAGTTATATTGACATTAAAAAGACCAATCAAATGGTCAAATAATTGGGTGGATATGATTTTTTTAATGGCGGTTCCAGAAGATAAAACAAATGAATTTGAATCTATGGTTTTAGAATTATATGGAATGATATCAAATGTTGAGGTTGTTGAGGAATTAAAAAAATTCACTTCGATTGATGAATTTTTATTAATCGTTAAGTGAATAAGACTTTAACTTAGATTTTTTGATATTCTTGCCATAATGGTTTCGATTACCAGGATTAGGACTCGTACTGATTGGTATTCATATATACAAGTTTCATAGAAGACTTGCCGTTGCATAATGTGACGGCTTTTATTATGCGTAAGGGAGATGACAGATAAGGATTATGAATTGTTGGATTGTGTATAAATAAGCTAAAATTGGCGGATTATACTTGTAGTGATGTAGTACTAGATTGTGAAGAAGTAAGAGTGTTAGTGGGTGAGTTTGAAAAAGATAGGAATGAATGGATAAGGGCTCTATCGCAAAAGACTGAATGATTCAAAAAAATGACAAAGTTTTTGGTGTGTTGTTGGATGATAACGTTTTATATATTGTGAGAAAAATTTGTTTGATTTAGGATGGCATTATAATTTTAAGATGTTTTTAATTTGAATTGACAAATTTTTGGGGTAGGAGTATGTTCTTACCAAAGAGAAAACAAGTTAATAAAAACAAATTAATTATGTCAAGTTTGGAGATGATATTTTGTATTCAGGACAAGAATATTTAGATTGGATGTTTCGTATCGTGTTGGCTACTTTATGTGGTTGTGTTATTGGATACGAAAGGACGAGTCGAAATAAATCGGCTGGCATTCGAACACATGCGATTATTGCACTAGGATCTTCAATGTTTATGATTATTTCTAAGTATGCGTTTTTTGATGTGTCGACGGCGGATGGAGCTAGAGTGGCAGCACAAATTGTTAGTGGAATTGGGTTTCTTGGTGCTGGCGTAATCTTTGTGAAAGATGATTTGATTCAAGGGCTTACTACAGCAGCTGGAATGTGGACTACTTCTGGCATAGCTGCATGTATTGGTGCTGGATTGATTTTTATTGATGTTTTTGCGACATTATTTCTAGTCGTTCTTCAAAAGATATTTCATTATCCTTTCTTTAATCAAATTGATCATCCTAATGTATTGATTCAGACTAATATTGTTTCTAACAAAGATGAAATATATAAAATGTTTGAGAAGTATGGTATAGAGGTCAATGAAATAAAAATTGATAGGAATCTAGATTTAATGACTTTTGATACAAATAATAGGTGGATTGACCATAAAAATGAATTGTATCAGGATTTGATGTCAATTGATGCAGTAACAAAAATATCTATTCTTTAATTAATAAAGGGACAATGTTGTTCCCTTTTTCATTTATGTAACATTTCGTGTAATAAACAAACTATAGGATGGAGGTGTATTATTATGGTGACAGATGAGGATTTTGATTTCTTAGAGAAGGTTTATAATAAACTTAGAAGTGCTAAGGTTACGGGTAGTAGTGTAAGACTAAACAGTGCAGAGATAAAGATTATATTAAAGAATCAAGAGGATATTATGGATATGTTGTGTGATATGTTTGATGATGAGGATAAGCCTGGTTTGTTGAATTAGAGGTATGGATCATGTTGAGTGATAAGGATTATGAATTGTTGGACGAAGTATTTCAAAAATTAAAACAGGCTGATAATACTTGTAGTGATGTAGTACTAGATTCGGAAGAAGTAAGAGTGTTAGTGGATGAATTTGATGATTTCAATCATGAGTTGATTGAAATTAATAAGATTATTGATGAGTTTGAAAAAGAGGTTAATTGTAATGAAGATTAAAGATGTAATTGAATGTTTAAAAGATGAGGGTACTTGGGTTCGTTGGAATCGTTGTACAAGGGATCGTGTTTTATTTGGTGATGATGATCAAGAAGTAAAGAAGATTGGTGTTTGTTGGGTGGCTACTAATAAAGTGATTGAACAGGCATTGGAAAAGGGAATTAACTTTATTGTTTCTCATGAGAATATTTTCTATACTACAGGTACACATTTGGAAACTAAATTAGTAGAGTCTATTGAACATAAGAAAGATTTATTAAGTAAGGGTAATATTTGTGTGTATCGTTGTCATGATGTTTGGGATTCTATTCCTGAATATGGTGTGAGTGATGTATGGGCTAAAAAGCTTGGTTTTGATTTTAGGGATAGAGTGATTAACTCGTATTATCAATCTGCAAATATTCCTAAACAAACCGTTTCAGAATTAGCAACGCATGTGGCTAATGTATTAAAAGATGATGGTGAAGAGGGAGTTTATGTTTTTGGGAATGTAAATAAAGAAGTATCTCATTTAGCCATTGGTACTGGTGCTGGAACGGATATCTTTGAAATGTTAGAGTTCAATCCGGATGTAGTGATTGTGGCAGATGATGGAATCACAAACTACAAAGATGCTCAATATGCGATTGATAATGATTTGCCTATGATTGTAGTAAATCATGCTGGTTGTGAAATTGGTGGTTTAAAAAACATGGTGAATTATTTTAATGATAAGCTTCCGAATCTTGATGTGGAGTATTTGGAAGAAGGCTTTAAAATTTCATATTTTAAATAAAACATAATGAAAATGAGGGTATAAGAAAGAGGTTGTAGCGATTTCTACAACCTCTGCTTATTTTCTCTAGTCTTTAGATGAAGTGTATTCAAATCTAATTTTACTTGTATCCATAAAGCTTTTTGTGCACTCCACAATTTGATTGTCTTGAGTGTGACCGATAAATTCAATGTAATAAATTAAACAATCTTTTTTGATGTGGTAGTTTGTTTGGATACTTTTTAGCTATCGCATCCGGATTAACGTATGCCTTTTACTTGGTTAAAATGGATAAGACTGGATTAGTGAAAATGAACGCTTTAAAGCTATCCTTCTATTTAGCGCTATTTACAACAATAGAAATTTTTACAATGAATCTGTTTATGCAAGATGTTGTATTTAAAATGGACATCCTATCTTATGGCCTATTATTAGTACTTGCTTTATCCTCATCCTTTTTAGCAACCGTCTTACTACAAAAAGGCGTACTATTATTAGGAAGTACAAGAGCTAGCTTCATATGTTTGTTAGAACCAGTAACCTCCATGATCGTGGGAATTTTATGGTTGAATGAAGCACTCACATTTAATAAAGGTCTAGGAGGCTTGGCAATCATAATTTCATTGATTATTTTCTTAAAAGAATAAACAAGAAAGAGACTGTTCAAAGTCTCTTTTAATTTGAGTATAAAAAAAGAGTTGGCTTTAAATAAATGTGAAATGGCGCCAACCCTCGGAGATGTTGATTAGTGAGTTAATCAACGTATTAAGTCTAACATGAAGTTATCTATTTGTATATAAGTTTCTCTATAAAATAAGCTGTGAGACGTATTTTTGATAATTTTTTTGCGCGTCTAGATAGTTTTAATTTAAAGTAATGAAGTATCATACTGAAATCATAGATCAAATGTGCAATTGACGGCTAATTCGGTGCACCCCTAGCGGTCATACCGGTTTCGAATGACGCTTGAAGCGGTGCAACATGACGTACTACCGGTGTAATAGGACCTCCTTAATG
>OBLG01001037.1_pt1 | contig 24039 bp, 16 predicted proteins | sample 1517451 | NCBI WGS metagenome assembly OBLG01 (sample SAMN04571694, study PRJEB22368) | human gut metagenome | biome: human gut; material: stool | host: Homo sapiens | place: Luxembourg | collected 2012-06-29
CCAGCCCCATGCAGGCGATGGAATTTCAATCCACGCTCCCCGCACGGGGAGCGACGTGCGCCGTAGACCAGCCCCATGCAGGCGATGGAATTTCAATCCACGCTCCCCGCACGGGGAGCGACTGGACAAGACGGCGGTTGCCGTCTAAGGGGGAGGATTTCAATCCACGCTCCCCGCACGGGGAGCGACATACTCACCACCTTTCGAGCATACGATAGGAGTATTTCAATCCACGCTCCCCGCACGGGGAGCGACTACAAGTATAAGTAGTACTAGTAGTACTAGTAAGATTTCAATCCACGCTCCCCGCACGGGGAGCGACTCTGCATTGTCGGTGCGCCTGCCAGGGCGCACCATTTCAATCCACGCTCCCCGCACGGGGAGCGACGGCGCGTGCCGATGGCGTCTTGATAGTCCTGCTCATTTCAATCCACGCTCCCCGCACGGGGAGCGACCGAGGTTTACGACCGCGCGATGTGCGCCTTGCTCATTTCAATCCACGCTCCCCGCACGGGGAGCGACATATAGCCGAGATAATCATCACTGTCTGGGTCTTATTTCAATCCACGCTCCCCGCACGGGGAGCGACCGTTGCCGCGCTGTCCGAAAAGTCGGGTATCTCATTTCAATCCACGCTCCCCGCACGGGGAGCGACGAACTGGGACGACATCAACAAAGCATACAGCGAGTATATTTCAATCCACGCTCCCCGCACGGGGAGCGACCAGCGACAGATGGCAGATGTACCACAATTGCCAAGCATTTCAATCCACGCTCCCCGCACGGGGAGCGACGCCGCCGAAACATGGCAGTACGCGCATACCCGGAATTTCAATCCACGCTCCCCGCACGGGGAGCGACCGTGATTGGAAACGCGGAGCGGAAAATCCAGAGCGCATTTCAATCCACGCTCCCCGCACGGGGAGCGACGACATTTCCGCAATCGCCAAGGACAAGTACAATCAATTTCAATCCACGCTCCCCGCACGGGGAGCGACTGACGCGGGTACAAAGCGCGGCACGAGCGGACAATTTCAATCCACGCTCCCCGCACGGGGAGCGACGATGGCTGATGTGCGAGACGGGCCGCTTTACCGATTTCAATCCACGCTCCCCGCACGGGGAGCGACGCGGTATCAGCTACCCGTCTTTTTACCGCAAACTATTTCAATCCACGCTCCCCGCACGGGGAGCGACGGCGAGGCGGTGGACAGCCTGCGGGCTGTACGGGATTTCAATCCACGCTCCCCGCACGGGGAGCGACGCCAAGCTGATGGGTGCGCCTGATGACGTTGTGCGTATTTCAATCCACGCTCCCCGCACGGGGAGCGACGATGAGCGCGGTGGGATTGCGGGTGAGGTAGATTTCAATCCACGCTCCCCGCACGGGGAGCGACACACCTTCCGCTGCTGGCTCCTCCGGCTTGGAATATTTCAATCCACGCTCCCCGCACGGGGAGCGACCCGGGCCGCACAGCACCAACAAAAATGCAATCTCATTTCAATCCACGCTCCCCGCACGGGGAGCGACTGTAGTGGTAAAAGTGCCCATCTGCCGTGCTGCGATTTCAATCCACGCTCCCCGCACGGGGAGCGACGAACACGATTTATCTGTTCCTTGCCTACGCAGACAATTTCAATCCACGCTCCCCGCGCGGGGAGCGACCAATCACAACAGCCGGTCGAGCTACGCCTGTCATATTTCAATCCACGCTCCCCGCACGGGGAGCGACTCGCCTGACGAGAGCCGGGAGCGGAACCGGCCGATTTCAATCCACGCTCCCCGCACGGGGAGCGACGGTACACGCCGTTCTTCTTGTGGCTCTCGTTCCAATTTCAATCCACGCTCCCCGCACGGGGAGCGACGTGCTTGCAAAGCGCAATTGAGCGCGACGTGTCAATTTCAATCCACGCTCCCCGCACGGGGAGCGACAGACGCTGATGTCTTGTTCCTCTGCAACGTGGAATTTCAATCCACGCTCCCCGCACGGGGAGCGACCCGCGTGACGAAGGCGGAATGCCTCGACCTCCCGATTTCAATCCACGCTCCCCGCACGGGGAGCGACGGAATCGGAGACATCATTCACGCCCGCCGCAAAATTTCAATCCACGCTCCCCGCACGGGGAGCGACCGACCATGCGGTCAAATGCGCGGACGTAGAGTGCGCGATTTCAATCCACGCTCCCCGCACGGGGAGCGACGCGCCACCGACGCCTACCGCAGCGCGTTCTGGACATTTCAATCCACGCTCCCCGCACGGGGAGCGACCTCCTTCGGCGGCGTCCAATGGTCATCCACCCGATTTCAATCCACGCTCCCCGCACGGGGAGCGACGCCCAGCTCCGCGTTCTCCATGCCCCAGTCGGGGATTTCAATCCACGCTCCCCGCACGGGGAGCGACCTGTGCGCGTTGGCGGTAATAGTCAGACTTGTTATTTCAATCCACGCTCCCCGCACGGGGAGCGACAGAACGCGGTGTTCATCACCAACGACGCGACGGTATTTCAATCCACGCTCCCCGCACGGGGAGCGACTCGGTGTAACCACTACGCAGGAAATGTTAGAAAGTATTTCAATCCACGCTCCCCGCACGGGGAGCGACCGTGCCGCGGGTACAAAGCGCGGCACGAGCAGACAATTTCAATCCACGCTCCCCGCACGGGGAGCGACCGGCGCAGAGGACATGGACTTCCGCATGGCGTGATTTCAATCCACGCTCCCCGCACGGGGAGCGACGGGCGCGGCGCAAGCGCCGCAGTTGGTCAAGCCCGATTTCAATCCACGCTCCCCGCACGGGGAGCGACACGGTGCTTGCGCCGTCGCGGACACAATCAAACGATTTCAATCCACGCTCCCCGCACGGGGAGCGACTCCGCCTACACCAGCGGCGACGCTTCCAGCTATTATTTCAATCCACGCTCCCCGCACGGGGAGCGACGGGGCACTGGGTCTTGACTGCCTCTACCAAGCAATTTCAATCCACGCTCCCCGCACGGGGAGCGACTTGACAGTACAGCACCAGCGCGGCGATAGCCGCATTTCAATCCACGCTCCCCGCACGGGGAGCGACAGATTTCGTTGATGCACTATTGATGCAATGCGGAATTTCAATCCACGCTCCCCGCACGGGGAGCGACGGGTGTCATCTATGATACGATCAGCACGGTTACTATTTCAATCCACGCTCCCCGCACGGGGAGCGACAAGTGTAATCGGCGTACCATGTGCGTCCGCCGTCATTTCAATCCACGCTCCCCGCACGGGGAGCGACTCTGCTGCATGGCGACATTGTATTCGTGCTTCGATTTCAATCCACGCTCCCCGCACGGGGAGCGACGGATTGTGCTGTGGATGCTGTTCACCTTGCAAAAATTTCAATCCACGCTCCCCGCACGGGGAGCGACCGCCGGAGGTTGCAATAACCCGCGGCTGGCTCATGATTTCAATCCACGCTCCCCGCACGGGGAGCGACGGTTTCAAATCAAGCAGCGGGCGTCGCCCCGCAATTTCAATCCACGCTCCCCGCACGGGGAGCGACAGGTTTCAAATCAAGCCCGGCATCTGACCGGGCATTTCAATCCACGCTCCCCGCACGGGGAGCGACGTAATCGCGACGGCTTTCGCCCTTGCGCCTAATATTTCAATCCACGCTCCCCGCACGGGGAGCGACGACTATGTGCGCCGGGAGACAATTGAGCTTGTAATTTCAATCCACGCTCCCCGCACGGGGAGCGACAGCCGCAGAGCAAGAGCGCGAAAAACCCGGTAGAGATTTCAATCCACGCTCCCCGCACGGGGAGCGACCCCGATTAACCGAGATAAGTACGAGGAGGTTCTGCATTTCAATCCACGCTCCCCGCACGGGGAGCGACATAGTATACGATACTTCGACGGCAAAAAAATTACATATTTCAATCCACGCTCCCCGCACGGGGAGCGACAATTGGACAAGTGCGTTCCCACGCGGTTATCGAGATTTCAATCCACGCTCCCCGCACGGGGAGCGACAGGAAGTCAACATATATGGAACAGTTTATCAACATTTCAATCCACGCTCCCCGCACGGGGAGCGACGATAAACACGCTGTGTAGATTTCGGGCTGTGCTATTTCAATCCACGCTCCCCGCACGGGGAGCGACCCGTAGAAGTTAAACTGTGCTACCTTCGGCTTATATTTCAATCCACGCTCCCCGCACGGGGAGCGACTCACAGTTTTCATCAGCTTTCCTCCTCCGTCTCCAAATTTCAATCCACGCTCCCCGCACGGGGAGCGACTTGTCCCGGCATGGACTTGCTTGACTTCTGCGGCATTTCAATCCACGCTCCCCGCACGGGGAGCGACGCCTGTAAATTCCCAGCCACAAATTGTTATGGATATTTCAATCCACGCTCCCCGCACGGGGAGCGACACAACGGCAGCTTCTACCGCTTCTTCTGCACTGATTTCAATCCACGCTCCCCGCACGGGGAGCGACAAAACGGCATCGCGAATATTACTGGGAAAATAGAATTTCAATCCACGCTCCCCGCACGGGGAGCGACCCAGATAGCCGCCCTCGCTGTCCTGACCCACCTATTTCAATCCACGCTCCCCGCACGGGGAGCGACGGTGGGACTATCCATCGCTGTATTTTCGTCCAGATACATTTCAATCCACGCTCCCCGCACGGGGAGCGACGGAATCCGCCATCCGTCAGCAGGAGAAGGACGCGCAATTTCAATCCACGCTCCCCGCACGGGGAGCGACCAGGTGTCCGTGGCGGACGCGCTGGACGTGATGGATTTCAATCCACGCTCCCCGCACGGGGAGCGACGTCAGTCACACGGAGCGTCACGCCGGTCAGATCAGCAATTTCAATCCACGCTCCCCGCACGGGGAGCGACGACGCCTTTGGTGCCCGGAATTACATATTCCTGTATTTCAATCCACGCTCCCCGCACGGGGAGCGACAGCCACCGTGTCCTCCACGCGGCCCATTGCCTTGTATTTCAATCCACGCTCCCCGCACGGGGAGCGACGGGGTAAAATAATCGTGGGCGGTTGCGGGAGGGATTTCAATCCACGCTCCCCGCACGGGGAGCGACTACAATGTCCCGCACCTTGGGTTCGCGGATGGTGATTTCAATCCACGCTCCCCGCACGGGGAGCGACGGCAGAGGCGATTGCGCACATTCTGCTTGGCTACATTTCAATCCACGCTCCCCGCACGGGGAGCGACTGTGTTATCGCCCGTTTCTGCCACTGGTTCGGAATTTCAATCCACGCTCCCCGCACGGGGAGCGACCAGATTCAGCAGCTTGACGCCGCCGATCAGGATGAAATTTCAATCCACGCTCCCCGCACGGGGAGCGACGTGTAGGTGGTTGTGTAGGTGATAGTGTAGGCATTTCAATCCACGCTCCCCGCACGGGGAGCGACGCAATTTCGTGGTAGACGGAAAGGTAACGAGCCTATTTCAATCCACGCTCCCCGCACGGGGAGCGACACGCTCCTGCATCAGTAATCACCCCCGCCCGTGGATTATTTCAATCCACGCTCCCCGCACGGGGAGCGACTGCGCAAAGTAACAATTCTGTCGATCAGAATCATAGGCTTTGCACAAAAAGTATACCACAAAACAGTCCTTTTGAGAATCAGCTTAGCCGAAAATGCGGTAATTTTGCCGGAAAAACCGCGAAATCCGGTGCGAACCTCCCTGCAAAAGGCTGGAGGCTTGCGCTTCGCACGGGCGATTCGCGCGGCGCGCCCTTACAGCATCAGCAGCCCTTCCGGGGCGTAGCTCGTCTTCACGCCAATGTGCTCAATCCGGCTTTCGTAGTGATTGCCGAGGTTGTAAAAGCGCAAACTGTCCTTTTCCGGGTCAATCAGCTGCCGAAGTTCCGCCTGAAGCAGCTTGTACTGCGCGGCATCCAAAGAGCACTCAAATACGGAATTCTGCACGCGCTGACCGTGGACGACGCAGCGCTTGGCGACTTGCCGCAAGCGGCGTTTGCCGTCTGCATCGACGGTGGAAACATCGTAGGTGATTAGAACCAGCATCGGGAACGCCTCGCTTTCGGGTTATTTCCAGAGGAATGGGGGATAACCGTCTGTGTCGCCGCGGAGGGTGCGCGCAAGCAGCAGCGCCTGTACATAGGGAACAAGCCCCCACATGATTTTTTCTTTCAGGAACGGGTGGGTGATTTCTTCGCGTTTGCGGTTTTGCCACGCGGTCAAGAACTGCTTGCGCCCGGCATCGTTCAAGAAGACGGCGCCGCTTTCCTGCCGGTCGAAGTGCTTGTCCTGCAGCACACGGTTGTTCACCAGCGTGATGCAGAGGCGATCTGCCATCGGGGCGCGCAGTTCTTCCATCAGGTCAAGGGCGAGCGACGTGCGCCCCGGACGGTCGCGGTGCATGAAGCCGACGTAGGCATCCAGCCCGACGCTTTCCAGCGCGGCAGCGCAGTCGTTGGCGAGTAGCACATAGGCGAAGGAGAGCAGGGCGTTCATGTTGTCCTGCGGCGGGCGGCGATTGCGGCCGTTCAGCAAGAAATCCGCCTTTTGAGTCAGTATCATTTCGTCGAATACCGAAAAATAATCGGCGGATGCGTCGCCTTCCAGCCCGCGCAGCACATCTAAATCAACCGCTGATTCAATTTGCGGCAGCTTGGCATCTAACGCAGCGGAAACATCCTTGAGTGCCTGCACATTCACGCGCAAGGCGTGGTCGCGGATGGTACGCTCCAGCACCCAGCGCTGATTGTATACCTTGCCGAAGATGAAATTCCGTGCAATCAGGCAGCTGGCGGATAGGCTGTCGGCGCGCCGATACTGCTCGCGGCGCAGCAGAACATTGCCGCGCTCGCTGCCGCAGACGCGTGCTAAAAATCGCCCGCGCGGCGTCAGAAACGTCAGCCCAATACCGCGCTCTGCGCAAGCACCCATGAGTGCTGGACTTGCGCCTTTGTAGGAGAAAGTCAGAATGCCCTCCAGCATCAGCAGGGGATACTGTGCGCGCTTTTCCTCGCCCACATGGACGACGATATTCTCGTTTTCCAGCGACAAGTACGCATCTTCCGTCGTCACGAACAGCGTATTCAGCATCTTTCTCATGACGAATCCTCCGCAATACGGGCGTGTATGTAGGCGCGGACGCTGCCGGTTCGGCTGAGCCGCGGAACGCATACATCCTTGAGCGAGCAGGCATTGCAGCCCTTGTGCGCCCGAACGGATGGCGTATGTCCGCGCGCCTGATTCTCCAGCAGTTCCGCCAGAAGCGACAACGTCCGCGCACGGAGGGATTCATCCAGCGCAACCCGCGTCCGTCGGCGGGACTCGCCATAAAACAAGCTGCCCTCCGGGATGGCGCAGCAGAGCATCTCCTCCAAGCAGAGCGCCTGTGCGCACAGCTGCACCTCGTCGGCATCCTGCGTTTTGTCTGACCCTTTTTTGTATTCTACCGGGTACGGCAGCCACAGCCCTTCGCGTCCGTGCAGCGCAACACCGCCGGGGCTGCGGTGGAACTCCACCACGTCGCTGACGCCGTGCAGGTGCAGGCGGGCGGATTCCAGCCGCAGTCCGCGCAGAATCAGCGTATCGCCGCGCAATTCCGCTTCCGGGCCGTGATGCGCCGTTTGGTGGAACACTTGCCCCTCCGCCGTGTGCGCATTTTCTGCCCACTGCTGCTCCAGAAAAATCAATCCCCATTGGCGGCGGCAGTAGGCGTAATGCTGCAAGGCGGAGAGGGTCGCGTCCTGCTGCGTCACCCCTTCACTTCGCAGGTGACGCCGTCCGGCAGATTCGCGTCATCCACCGTCCACTCGTAGTCCGCAAAGCTGCGCGGAACCGTTACATCCGCCTTGCGCGCTACACGCACGCGTTCAAACAGCTTCCACGCGGGGGCGTTGCCCAGTTCCTTCTCATGGCGGAAGATGATGAGCTTGCGCACTGCCATCATGCCGCGCGCGGCGGAATGGTCGTTTTCAAACATGTTGAGGATGGCATCCCACAACAGTTCGAGGTCTTCTTCGCTGAACCCCGTGACCCTGCGCGCAAGATTCGCGGATACGAAGCCTTCCACGCGGTACAGCCCGTACGGGACGATGTACTTGCACCCCATTTCCGTATCCTTCTTTTCGGCATCCTTTTCCGTGGTGATGGCGACGCGGGTGATGGTAATTTCCTGTGGCACGATGGGGTCGATACTGCGGGCAAAGCCCAGCTGTACCGGACCGCGCACCTGACCGCAGTTCAGCTTCGCTGTGACGAATGTTGTCATGACTGCGCCGAACGTTCGAATGTCGTAGTAGTGGCTGCACATGTAGTCGCGCAACTTGACTTCAATATTCTCGTCGGTCGATTTCAATTTTTTCTTGCTCTTTTGGTCGTCATCTGTGAGATTGCCACAGCCGCAGGCATCCAAGCCGTCTCTGTCACGACGATTCAGCGTGATTCCATCCTGAATGTAAATGCCGAAATGCGGGTCGCCCTCCTTGACGGTTGCCACATAGTCGCGAATCTTGCGCTTTATGCACACGTCCGTCACCAGCCCCAGACCCGTTTCCGGGTCGGTACGGGGCATGTTGCCGGCATCGGGGTCGCCGTTGGGATTGCCGTTCTGCACATCGAACAGCACCACGAAATCATACCGGTTGCGAATCACATCAGACATTGCTGTTTTCCTCCTTTTTCGTGAAGAACTTCTGCTTCTGGTGATAGTAGCCCAGCTGGAAAATGCCCTGATCCTGCAGGTTCAGGCGCGCGGGATAGCTTTCATGAATCATGCCCATCAATTCGGTTATCTGCCTGTCGCGGACAATTCGGAGACCTTCGGAAGAAATTTTCGGAAGATAATATCTGTTTATACGGTCAATTAAAATGTGAAAAATGATACCGGGCGTTGTGCAGGCAGAACCAAAATAGTGATCTCGAATGGTACGGTTTATTTTGCGCCCAGCACTTTCATAAGCTTCTTGCTGTACTTTTTCCAGTACAGCGAAAAGACGCCCAAGCACATACGGCACATAGGTTGTTTGCTCATTGAGTTGCACGTCGATGACCTCCTTGTATTGCGGATTACTGCCGTTTTTCAGCAGCCATGCTTTTATAATCGCTGCCTTGCCGCGGTTAATCTTCTGTTCCGCGTGGATGCGCAATTCGGTTTGCGTCAGCAGCGCGACAGGGTAGGGCGTATTGTTGAGAATCGCGCAAAGCAAATTCCTGATGAGAATGTCTGAAAAAGTCAGCGACTTTTTTTCACCGTCATTTTCTGACTTCCTTTTAGACATGTGCTTTTTCGCACTTTCATTTTTTGCAGCATCATCGTCATCGGAATTACGAGTGGTTTCTTTAAGCAGTGCATAAGCGGAAAGTGTTTCCCGCGTGTCATAGGAAGGGCGAATGATGTTCAAGCGCTCCTGATGACGCGCCAAATTCGCGGCAAAATCGCCGAACGTCCCTTGCAGGAAGAAACGAACCGACAAGCGGGACGTATTCGGTGTCAATCCAAGAATGTAGAAGGGAACGCTGGAATTCAGCGGAACATTCTTCCACTGAATATCCTGCCCAAGGCGGATGGCTTTCATGATGCCGTCCAGCATATTCTGCGTCATGTCGTTATTTGTTCCCAACATGGCGGCAAAGCAGTCGCTATAAGCTGATTGCGCCGTTTCCGCCCAGTAAACGAGCGTGGTAGACCCAAGCAGACTGTGGTAGTCCTTCACGCGCAGCATGTAGTTGAGCGCTTCGCCGTAGGCAAAGGCGGCGCGATTTCCGATGGGGGCGTTCAAGCCTTGTGCTTCCTCTCGACCGTAGGATTCGAAGGAATTGTTGTTGAAGGAAACAAGTAATGCGCCAGAGGGCTGTGCACCAGTTATCCCCTTGATAGCAGGGTGCAGGCGCGCAATGGTATCCAGTTCGCCCGTGACCAGACAACGTCCTCGCGTGATATTATCTTCCGTACTGCTGTTCGCAGCTTCGTCCCAAACTGCTTGAATTTCTGGTATATCCTGTGACATCGTGGTCACGCCGAATGCGTCGGTCATGCAGAAAACTAAATTGCTACTTTTGCACAGCTCGTCAAAATGATCCGACAGGGCAGGAAATTGCATTGCCTGTTCGGGTTGCCAAGTGTCGAAGAAGCGGAGAATCGCCTGCGCCATCGGGCAGGATATGCCGTCCAGCAGCGCATGATGCTTCTTGGCGCTTGTGCGGAAACAAATTTCAGCATCTTTGAGGGGATCCTTGCCTGTACCACTGTATGGCTCATTAGTAATGCCGAGCAAGTATTTGGCGTTGTCACACAAAAAACTGGCTGCTTTGTGACCGCTGGTACGTTTGGCGGGGGTTGGCAGGAACATTGTGCGCGGAATCAGCTTGCCTTTCTCGTTGGCTGTGCCGAGCATTTCCACCGACTCCACCTGCCCGTCAGCAGTCAGATACAAGCCCCATTGCACCTTGACGACCGACCAGCCGGGACGCTCCAATTTGCCCTGTGCGGCGAGCGAATCATAGCACCGCACGAGCGACTGCAGAATCATTTCACCACCTCACAGTCTGTCAAATCAATCACGCCATGCACCATCTGCGCGCGGAAGAACATCGGTTGTATGTTTTCCGGGTCGGAATAATCCAAATCAAAAAGCATATAGCCCAAATCCCTCGTTTCGTCGATGGCGGGGATTTCGCCGCCATCCCAGAGCCGGAAATGCGCCGTGCATTCCCGACACCCAAGATACGGCTGCATGTACGCCTGACCGCTGCGCAGACGCCGCTTCACGATGTCCTGAAATTTGCCGGGATTGTCCGAAGGATTGGCTTGGTCGGTCATTACGAAATGCGCTTCGATGACGTAGTGTACGTCGCGGAGCATCATGGTGGCGCGCTGCTGTGTTTTTTCTTTTCGATTGATATAGGAACGAGCCCTTCCGTTGGCTTCACGCAGGATTTTGTCACGGGAAACCTTGAATGGTACTTCGTTGCGTCGAATGTTGATGAAACGGATGGGATTGCAGACGTAGATACGGTCTATTATCCAACGAAGGCCATTATGAAAATATACGCTTTCCACCATTCCGCGGGCGGCACTGGGCGTGGGAACGTCATAGCTGACACGCTCAACCTTCATTTCAGGCCGGGTGAAGCACGCGTAGTCGCCCCACACCTCCATTTTGATGGACATTGGTTCACCTCCTCATACTTTTGCTAAAATCAACACTTGCCGATGTGGGCAAGTGACAGGTCGTAGGGAACGAACGGGAATCGTGAAAATTCCACCTCCTTTCAGGTGACAAGAACAGTATAGCACAGGATAGTGCATAAGTCAAGGACTGATTTTCACTGTATTAGATAATTAAAACGCAAGACTATTAAGCATGGTTTGACACGTCAGCGAAAAGATGATAAAATGCCAAAGTCGGATAGAAACGGCGGGTAATTCGCTGCTTCTATCTGTGGGTTGAAATACTGTGTTAGATAATTATCTAACGGGGCGGGCGGTGAGCGCAATGCTTGCCGCCCGTTTCTGCTTTTCTTCATTACATATATCAGGTGAACAGCCCAAGTCCGCTCGTGCAGCTGACCTGCAAGCCGCATTCCGGCGTGTACAATTTGATGTCGCTCAGAATGCCGCAGTGCGCGTCGGTGATTTCCGTGACGCCGCCGATGCTGCACAACGCCTGATACTCGCGGCGGTAAATACTCACGCCGCAGCGCCCCAGGCGGCGGAAAAGCTCACGCGAATAGTGCCCATCACGCAGGGCTTTGATGTCCTCGCTGTTTTCAGGTGTCGGAATATACACCGTTACCGTATCTGTATCGATAAAGCGGAAATGCTCGGCGGTTTCGCGGAAAGCAAATCTTGCTTCGGATGACAGCGTTTTGCTGGTATCCAGTAAATCATTTTCGGACGAAACGGGTCGTGAACGCTGCTGATTTTCGCCGCGCTTGAAGAGCAAATTGCAAAAATACGCGTGGATGGCTTTGCGGCTGCCGATGTCCTCAGCATACAGGCGCAGCACTGTGCGGCAGCTTTCAATGTTCGGGCGCATCATGGGCGCAATGGCGTGCTCGGTCTGGTAGATGTGGACGATGCTGTCCTGCGCCGCTTCCTTTCCCTCACGATTGCAGCGTCCGGCGGCTTGCAGAATGCTGTCCAGTCCGGCTAATTCGCGGTATACGGTCGGAAAATCCACGTCAACGCCCGCTTCAATCAGGCTGGTGGAGATGACGCGGCAGCACTGTTTCTTGTCTAAGCGTTCGCGAATTGTGGCAATGGTGCGTTCACGGTCGATGGCGTTCATCAGCGTGGAAAGGTGGAAACGCCCCTCTTCCGGCAGGGCTTCGTACAGGCTGCGCGCCTGTTTGCGGGAATTGACGATGCACAGCACGGCATTTTCCTGACGAATCCGCGCGGCTAATTCCTCGTCCGAAAGCGTCCCGTCCTGCTGGAAGGTGACGCGGCGAAGGCTGCTGAACAGCGCATCCGGGTCGGGAACAAGCTCTTGAATGCGGGTGCCCGCGGTGAAGCCGCTGAAAATGGACAGCAATTCGGGCTGCGTCGCGGTACAGAGAACGGCGGTGACGCCGTAATGCTGCACCAGCTGGTCAATCACCGAAACGCAGGGACGCATCAGCGAAATCGGCAGGGTTTGCGCCTCGTCAAAAATCACCACGCTGTTGGCGACGTTGTGGAGTTTGCGGCAGCGGCCGGGCTTGGCGGCGTAGAAGGATTCAAAGAACTGCACGGCGGTCGTGACGATGACGGGGGCATCCCAGTTTTCGCAGGCAAGGCGCTTGCGGAGGGCATCGGGCGTTTCGGCATCCGTATCGGGCAAGTCCACCTGACTGTGATGCTCCACCACGTTCTCATCGTCCAGAATATCCCGAAAGACCTTCGCATTTTGGTCGATAATGCTGGTGTAGGGGATGACGTAGATGATGCGCTTCATCCCATGCTTCACTGCGTGGCTGAGCGCAAAGGCAAGCGACGAAACCGTTTTGCCGCCGCCCGTGGGGACGGTCAGGCTGTACAAGCCCTGCGGATCTTCGCTGCCACGCAGGCAGCGCCGCAGCACCTCGTTGCGCAGCGCGCAGAGGTCGGACTTGGGCTTTTCCAGCCATTTGGCAACGTGCGCTTGCAGCTTTTCCAGCAGCGCGGGCATGGAATCGCCGATGCCGCGCGGCTTTTCTTCCTTGCTGAGCGCGCGCTCCGTGTCCAGAAAATCAGCATCCACCAGACAGGAGAACAGCATCCGGATGTACATGGCAGTCAGGCGCGCATCATTCCGCGGAAGCCACGGCGGTGTGGGCTGAACGCCTGTTGGCAAAGAAATCTCACTGCGCCACGCGGAGGGATCGTCGCCGCCGGTCAGCTTTTTGTTCAGCCGTGCGCACAATGTGCCATCATCGAGGCTGAGACGGGTTCCCAAGTCGGGCAGACCGCCGTGATGCCCCGCAATGGCAAACGCCGCGGGCATATCGTCCAAATCTGCCGCCGCCTTCGCACCTGCCGTGCTGTGGTCCACCTTGGCGGTGTGTTCCGGGTCACGCTGGCGGCGCTGCCCGTTGGGGCTGTACTTGCCGATGTCGTGCAGCAGGGCTGTTCTTTCGGCGTGAAAACTCGCTCCAAAAGAAGCGGCGAATTTCGCAGAACGCGTCGCTGTGCCTTCCAAATGCTCCTTGAGCGGCTGATAGCTGCCGTCCTCGCGGAGGTGGGTGACGTATTCCATACAGAAAGCCCTCCCGACATAATCAATTGTGTGTATCAAATGTTAATAATAGTATAGCATCATAATAACCGGCTGTCAAGAAAAATTAAACTATCGAGCACTTGTTGTCAAGCACTTCCGGGAAAAACAATGCGCAAAGCAGGAATATATTTGTGTGCTGCTGCCCTTGCAATGCCGCCGCCAAAATGATATGATGGAAATGAACAAAAAAATACAGAAAAGGAGTCTTCCACATGGCAAAGAAAACGAAAACCCAGCCGAAAGCGCGTAAAACAATCACCTCCAATAATCTCGCTGATTTATCAAAACTCGTTCAAGCACTTGAAATAGACGATGAGAATCCGGAAAATCAGCAAAAGCCATCGGCGCTTGACAAAAAAATCATCTACAATGAGTTCCAGAATTCAACGTACACGCTGGTGTCGCCGATGGCGTACCTCATTGGCATCGACAATGAAAACTTTGGCGAAGAAAATGCAAGGCCATTTCTGCTGAAAAGCTACGAAGAGCTGGATGCGCACAAAGAGGCGCGCATTATCCGCAATCTGTGCCGCATTCGCACGGCGATGGAACGCAATTATCCAGCCATTGTGAGTGAATTTCGCATGAGTTTCCGCAATATCGGCAGCGTGCCGAATCTCATTCCATCAGAAGCGGTGGCGCAGCTGGAACAGGACGGCGTCAGAATTTACAAAGCAAAGCCGGATATTGACGAATACATTATCAGCATCAATTGTGAAATCAGCAACCGAATCAATCAAGTGGCGCGCTTTTTCCCGGAATGGGTGAAGTGGGACTATGTGAAACCCATTTTCCTGATGCCGAACGGGACGAAAAAAGATGGTATCAAAAAAGCAGGGGAATACTATAAAAGCGATACCCGCCGCTACCCGTTCCATTGCTGGATTAACTGGGATGCCGTTTCCACAAGCCCGGAGAGCAAGGGCAATATCCTCTATAATGATGAAAAATTCGTAACGATTCTCTATGAGCGCCACGAAGACCGCTTTGAAAACCTGTCGCTGGTGCGTGATGCGGGCAACCACACGATGCGCAATCTGGGCAGGCTGCTGGGGCAGTGCAAAAAATGCCTGATTGCGGTGGACTGCGAAAATTCGGATGCCGTGAAGCTCGCGGCGGCGCTGAGCAGCCTCCCGACCGAGCAGCTGGGCAAAATATCCAAGGTGATTCTGTTTGACAGCGAGTATACAACGGCACAATGGAAAACGCTGGTTGACCGCACGCTCTCTACGGCGGTGGATGAAAAAGCGAACCTTGAGCTGGAACATATTAAGGTCGAGCGGCTGAACCAGAACAAATCGCAGTGCGATATGGCGCTGGCGGTGCGGACAAGCCGCGAAGTGTATACCTCCGGCGTGGATGCGGTCATCCTTGTTTCATCGGACAGCGACTACTGGGCGATGATTCGCCAGCTGGACAGCGTCCGCTTCCTTGTTATGCTGGAGAAGGGCAAAACGGGCATGGCCATCATGGACACCTTGGCGCGGCATGAAATCCCGTTCTGCTTCATTGACGACTTCTGTACGGCGGCGTCGTACAACATCAAAACCAGTACGCTGATCAATGCAATTCAGGAGCAAATCAATCAGCAGCTGGCGGGAGAAAGCACGAAACCATTCAACGTTCGCACGATGATGGAGACGGCGCTGCAAAACTCGTGGATTATGATGACGGACAAGGAGAAGGAAGCGTTTTACAAGCGATACTTGCTGTGCATGAAACTGAATGTCAGCCCGGATGGCGCGGTCAGCATCACGCTGGGATAAAGGACAGCGCCTTAGCGCTCGCGGCTGATGATGATGCTGGAATTTGGCAGGATGTGCAAAAAAGCTGCAAAACTCATTTCTGCAAGTTGAACCCTTGACAGCAACTGCAAAAACATGGTACAATTTGATTACCGACTGCATCCAATTGCATATATAACTGCGATACGGCAGTGCATGATGCACGGAATCCTTGACTTTGAATGGTGGAGCGAAGGAGGGCTTTCCTATGACAAACGCAGGACGTTGGTTGATAATTTGGATTGTGCTGATCATGCTTCTGCTGATGGGAGGCATCATCTGTGCGAACGCGGAAGAAACGATTTCCGATGCAATGACGAATGAAGAAATCATGGAGTGTTACGGTCTGCCGGAAAAAATAGAACTTCATGAGACTGATTTGGTGGCGGACATTGCAAATATCGAAGTGCTTGATGAGCATTTTGTAATGGAATCAGCAGTGCCGCGTGATGGCGCAAGCGGGCTGGTCATCAAGGGTACGTTTGTGGATGATGGAATTGAAGTGAACGTAACAATTAACATTTCGGTAAATGAATATCGGCTTGAAATCGGGAGTTATCAGCCATTCGAAATAAAAGATTTCTACTTTGATACAAGCATGGATGTGCAGGCAGACTTTACAACGGATGCGGAGGAGGATGACAAACAGCCGACGGAAATAGAACTGATTCGTATCCCGTGGTTTACTGCCTATGCAATGCAAGTATGCACGTTGATCACAGGGGAATTCAAAATGGATGGCAGCGTGGACATTACATTCAAAAATCAAGGCGGTAAATGCAAATTTGCTTATGCCAATGGGCAGTGGAACAATGAATGCATAGCAGGCACAAAGTCGTTTGAAATCAATATGGAGGGTAAGGCGGAATTTATAATCAAGGGCGGAATTACGATAACCCCCATCGCGGGATTCTGTGACCTTGTGCGCGTGTCGGTTGTGGAAAAAATCGGCATGAGTGTAAGCAAAAGCTTTGACCCAATGGTTCCCCAAACAGCACTTTGCTCGGATGTGAAACCGTACTGGAAGGTGTATCCAGAAGCAAAGATCGGTTTAATTCCAAAAGCCGGGGCAAAAGTACCAGCCTTTATCGGCGATGGCAAATGCTCGATTACAACGACGGGAAATGGAATCCAATTACTGGAAGATAAAGAGTATCATTTTGAAGGGTTCAAAAGAGTGTCGGAGTGCACTTGGCGGACAACAACTGTGAATTTCTTTTCCGAAGATGGTGTATTATATGCAACGAAACGCTTTGCAATCAATGAAACACTAAGCGCTGAAAAAGCGCAGCGACCGCTTATAATGCAGGGGAGAGTCTTTATCGGCTGGCGAGTGACAAAAGAGGATGGTACGTTGGTTTCAGAAAGTTTACCTGTTGTGGTGGGCAAAGAAACACTCAATTGCACAGCGCAGTGGGACGCTGTTTCAGAAAAACCTGGATACACGCTCCCGGAAGACGATGATCAAGGATATGCTGAACGGGTTGGCAAACCTCGTATTTCGTCTGTGAATGAAAAAGAAGAAGCCTACCAGATTGTTGGCGCCGAGCAGCAAGGTGCAACGCTGTATTGCAGATTGATTAAACCTGGAAATCCCGATTATCAGAATTACACAAAAGCATATCAGGGCAGTGTTACAAGCACAGGCCCCACTGTGCAGTATGTTGTTTTTGATGACGGCTTTTACGGAACTAGCGGTGTATGTGGCGGAAAATCGCTAATTGGTATTCAGTTCGCCGACTCTATGCGGCATACTGGAAACAACAGCCGAAATTATCGGTTGCAATGGGTGCATTTGCCTGCAAATATGGTGGATTCGCCTTATTTTCCTGAGTGCTATTCGCTGCAGGAAATTTCGATTCCATCAGGGGTAACAAGCATAGCGTCAAGTGCCTTTGATAGATGCTACTCATTAAAGAAAATAGAAATTCCTGATACAGTACAAACGATTGGTCAGAATGCCTTTCGACATTGCTATTCGCTGGAGGAAATAACGATTCCCGAAGGTGTAACACAGATTGGAAAATTGGCATTTGGAGATTGCACGTCTTTGCGTACGTTACATCTCCCGTCAACACTCACCAAATTTGATACGGTTTTGTACAACAATCCGCAGCTTGAGCAGTTGGAACTGCATGTGTCAGGTGATTTGCAATTTGGCAATGCGAACATAGAAAATCTGCGCAAAGTTAATATTAGCGGTAAGAATATTGATATGACGTATGCTATATTCAGCAAAGGTATCGAAACAATTACAATTCAAGGGGAAACAATTCGTATTCCCGACAATGTATTTAAAGAACATCCTAACTTGACTTCTGTTACCCTTATAGCGAATGAAATTTATCTTGGAGAATATTCGTTTGCTGACTGTTATGCATTGCAGGAAGTTACAATTTCTCAATGCTCTAAACTGTATCTTGGAAACAGTGCGTTCTTAAATTGCAAAAACCTGGAGGTGTTTTCGTTTGGCGGGACGGTTTATCCTTATCGGCAGGAAGGGAAAAATCAATCTGAAACATACCTGCTGAATGCTTTTGACGGCACAGCCATTCATCAGCTGAACCTTCATCTGAATGTGGGACGCATAAAGATTACACTAATGCCTTTGCTGGAAAATCTAACGCTGACGGGTTCTGTGGATACGATTATGTCCATTTCCGGAAACATGATGCTGAAAAAGATCGCATTACCGTCAGGGGTAAAAACAATTACAGCAATATGTAACAATCCGATGCTGGAAGAATTGCAGCTGCCATCCAGCATACAAACAATTACCCAAATAAACAACAATGGAAGGCTGAAAGCGCTGGTAATTCCGGAGAATGCAAGCCTTGCGGACTATGCGCTGTCAGATAATCCTTCGCTGGAGACGGTTCATCTTCCGCAATCGCTGAAAATGGTGCCGATTGGATTGCTCCAGAATTGTACGTCACTAAAATATGTACAGCTGCCGACACAGCTGGAACAGATTGGCGGAAAAGCATTCTATGGATGCGCATCACTGCAAAACATCACACTTCCTGAATCGCTGCTGCGAGTCGATGACTATGTGTTCACGAACTGTACGGCGCTGACGGAAATGACAATTCCAAGGGCAGTTTGGTGCTTTGGCAATGATTCGCTGACGGGATGTACGAATTTGAAAACCGTATATGTTCTTTCGGACGAGGCGTTTGTTTTCTTCCCTGATGACAACTTCTATGGCGAACGAACCATTTACTGTCCACGGAATCAAGCGACGTGGAGCGTGACGGAGTCTACGCGTGTTGCGATTGATGCACCAGTCTATACGCTGCGCATTCACTACCCGGATGGGCGAGATGATATGGTAAAGACGCGTACAGCTGGCGATACGCTGGTTGAACCGCGGATTTATAGCATGGGAATTAAAAACAGTGACTGTATTCGCTGGTTTAGTGATGCAGAATGGACAAATCAGATTACATTTCCAAGTGTTATGCCAGAGAAAAATTTGGATATTTACTTGGGGTATACCTACAAGCTGTGGGATGATTTTGTCAATTGGGATAAGCTGGATGGTAATTACGATTGGGATGAATACGATCCAGCTACGGGAAATTGGCGGCAGGTACCGAAACTGATTTCTTACAACAACAACCAGCGGTACTTCCACATTCCGGATCAGTTTGAGATAATGTATGCTGATGCAATCCATGAGGGAATCAGATACTTGGAGATTGGCGCATCCATGCGGCAGATTGATCCTGCGGCTTTCCGCTCGGCAGTGGATTTGGAACGCTTTTATGTTGATCCGGCGAATACACATTATTATGCACAGGATGGCGTCCTGTATAGCGCAGATGGAACATTGATAGCTTATCCATACAAAAAGGACAATCAGCAGTTTACAGTGCCAGATGGCGTTACAAGCATTGGAGCGTATGCCTTCGCAATTCCGCCGGGAAAAGAATCGCCGCTGCTTCAAGTGCAATTGCCGTGCAGTGTAACAAGCGTGGCAGAAAATGCATTTGCAGGGCATGAACGGCCGTTTGCAGTGATGACGGAAAATACGTCCTTGAATGCTCAAATCGACGCAGAAGGCGTATTTTGCAATCCGGCGCCGCTTGTGCTGATGTCAGAGGACAACATGGTGAGCTTTTATCTGCTTTCCGCAGGGCTACCGCTTCCTGAACTGCCGAATCCAATGAAGGATGGCGCATACTTCATTGGCTGGAGTTTGAAAGAAAATGACGATGTGGCGGATTTGTCAGCGCTGACACTTCCTGCAGATGGAATGGTACTCTACGCGTGCTGGTCAAAGAAGGTGCAGTATCAGACAGCGCTGCCGGCGATGCTGAAAATCATTGAAAGCGAGGCGTTCCTAAATGCGCCGATGGTAAGTGTGCGATGCCCGGATGGATTGACGACGATTGGAAGCCGCGCGTTTGCTGGATGCGATCAGCTGCGAGACATCTATCTGCCTGACAGCGTTCAATACATAGCCGAAGATGCGTTTGCAAACGTGCCGCAACTGACGATTCATACGCCAGCGGGAAGCATTGCGGAAAAATGGGCGAAAAAGCAAGGCATTACGGTTGTGCCTGAGCGGGAAGAACCTTAATTGCCATTTCCGAACATGCGTACGTCCTTTCTCTTCGGGTATAAACAGCATCGGCACAGCGCCAAGTTTTCATTTGACGCTGTGCCGATGATTTTGTATGATGCTATTTCCGAATTGGTTCATCACGGAATCGACGAAGAAGGAAAGATGCGTTTTTATCCTCTTTTTCCTTATTCTTTTATATTCCTCACGCTGCCCCTTTCCACAAGGTGCACCGGCAAAATAACCTTCTTCTGCGCAATCTCTTCCTTCCGCAGCTGTGCCAAAATCATCTCCGTCGCCAAAGTGCCTTTCTTCTCCGAATCCTGATGAATCGTCGTCAGCCCCGGAATCGCCAGCTGCGAAATATAATGATCATCAAAGCCCACAATCGACTTATCGCGCGGCACACTTACCCCGCACTCATGCAGCCCGGACATGATGCCCGCCGCCAGAATATCCGCCGAGGCGAAAATCCCCGTGATTTCGGGGCGTGTGCTGAGTTGATGCCCCAGCTTCTTGCCCTCCTGCACGGAAATTTCCTGCGTAAAGACAAGCGCCGGGTCGTACGGCACGCCGCATTCCGCCAAGGCGCGGCGATAGCCCTGCAGGCGCAGTTCGATAACGCCTGCGGGGGAAATCGGCGGCGACGCGAACGCAATCACGCGGTGGCCGTTCTCCAGCAGGTGCTTCGTGGCGAGGTAGCCGCCTTTTTCATCCTCCAAGCCGACGCAGCAGATGTTCGGGTCGTCCACATAGCTGTCGATGAGGACGACGGGAATGCCCAGCTTTGCTACGGCATCGAAGAACGAATCCTGAAACAGCCCCGTCATAATCAGCCCGGAGAGCCGCCAGCTGTGAATCAGCCCCTCCAGCGCGGCGACGCTTTCGGCGGAGCGCAGCATCAGGTAGTAGCCGGCTTCGCGGGTGCGCTGCTCGACGCTGGCGGCGACGCTGCTCATGAAGGGGTCGCTGACGGTGCTGCCGGTGGTGCGCGGCGTGATGTAAGTGACCATGGCGATGATGGCGGACTGGTCGTTCGCCAGCGAGCGCGCGGACATGCTGGGAACGTAGTGTTCGCGCTCGATAATCTCCCAGATTTTTGCAACCTTCTTTTCGGAAACGCGGCTTTTGCGGTTATGCACCACGTTGGAAACGGTTGTAATGCTTACGCCTGCTTCGGCGGCAATGTCTTTGAGTGTGACCATGCGATGCTCCATATTTCATGCAGTGTTTTAGGCGTGGTAATCTGCGCGGATCAAAGAGAACGGACGAAGTCCGCAAAGTCCGTGCGCATCATAAAAAGTATACCAGTCTTTGAAGTTGTTCGCAAGCGGTTTCTGGAAAAAAATCCGTAAAAGAAGGGGGAGACAGCCGAAACTGTCCCCCCTTTTTTGAACGTTTTGGAATTATTCCAGTTCAGCCAGATAGTCCTTAATCGGCAGGTCGCCGGGCTTGCCGGTTTCCGGCGCGGTCAGACCAGCCTGAATGGTTTCGGAGCTGGTAGCGTCGATGGGCGCAACGGCTTCAGAGAAGGTGATTTCGTCCAGGTAGATGACGCACTTGGCGAACGCGCGGATGTGCAGGGCGTTGGTCATGCCCGGGAAGCCGGACGCTTCGAGGTCGATGACGAGATCCTGCCATTCGGTGGTGATGACCGGGTGCGTGCCGTCCGCCAGCACAAGGTCAGAGAAGCGCGCCGCGTAGAACTTGGCGTCTTCCGGATGCCAGTCCATGATCAGCTTGTTCTCTTCGCCGCCTTCCGCGCCCTTGATGCGGATGGTCAGGTATTTGCAGTAGGAGACGCCGTCCAGACCCCACATGTCAACGGCTTCGCCCCAGTTCGCCATCCAGTCGGCGGCATGGGCGTAGTAGTCGTCTTCGCTGTCGTAGTCTTCCGGGTCATACGCCTTGGGGCGCATGTCGAGCTTCAACGCGCCGTCCTCATTCTTTGCGCGCAGGTTCGCCCAGTTGTCCCACCAGAGGTGCACGCCGTTGGGCGCAAGCTCTGGTTTGGCATTCGGGTCACGGTCGTCAAAGTTGTCCCACAGGTAGGTTTCGCCTTCAGCAAACGCAACGGCTGCCATCGCGAACACCATCGTCAGGGAAAGCAGGAAAGCAAGGAACTTCTTCATGGGGATACCTCCTTTATGATGTTGACGGGTGGATAGGTTTAACGCTCAACCTATCGTTGACATGATTATAACATACCATTTGCCACATGTCAATAGGGGGAAAGAGGCTTTTTCTGAAAATTTTTATCTTCAGGCACATTGCACATTTCCAAATTTCCTGCTATAATCATGGTATAGGTTTAGCGCTTAACCAAATGCGGACAATTTCCACACACTGGAAACGCCGCGGCGAACAAGGAGGACATGAACGATGAAGAGAACCACCCCCATCCTGATGCTTGTGCTGATGCTTCTGCTGACCGCGTGGATGATGCCCGCGACTGCCGAAGAGAATCCGACGCTGCTGACCCTCTACGAAGGCCCGAAGACGATGACGACCTCCGCGACGGCGAAAGTTACCGCGAACGGCAACGACCTGTTCGTCTATGACGTGATGGTCAACCACGAACACATCTGGAACGCCAACACCCAGCCGACGACCACGCCTATGACCTATTTCGACTTCGAGGGCAAAGTGCGCATCGAGGTTGAAATGCCCGGTCTGCCGGACAAAGTGGAGAGCGCCGCCGTCATTCCGCAGTCGTGGGGGATTACGCCCGAAGTCAAGGACGGCAAAGTTTCCTTCATGATTACGGAGCCGGGGCAGTACACCGTTGTTTTCAACGATAACGTCAACAAGGCGCTGCACATCTTCGCCAATCCGCTGGAAACGGACGTCCCTGATCCCGACGACCCGAACGTCTACTATATCCCCTCCGGCGAGTGGGTCATGGACGCCATCGCGCTGGAAGACGGGCAGACACTCTACATCTCCGGCGGCGCGGTGCTGCATTCCATCATCTCCGTCAATAACGCCAAGAACGTCCGCATCTGCGGGCGAGGCATCATCGACGGCAGCGACTACGACGCGTGGAATCAGCCCGGATCGTATGCGCGCGTCCCGATTGATCTCAATCACGCAAAGGATGTCACCATTGACGGCATTATCGTCGCCAATTCCAACTGCTGGAACGTCAATTCTTACTCCTCCAAGCATGTGGAAATCAACAACGTCAAGGTCATTTCCGGCCGTCAAAATGGCGACGGCTTCACCTTCCAGTCCTGCACCGACCACACCGTGACGAACAGCTTCGCCCGCACATGGGATGACAGCCTCGTCATCAAGAACTACTCCGGCTCCACCAAGGGCATCACCTTCCGCAACATGCAGGTGTGGACGGACCTCGCCCAGTCCATGGAAATCGGCTACGAAACCGACAAGGGCTGGACGCTTGACCCCGAAATCAGCGATGTGCTGTTTGAGAACATCACTGTGCTGTACAACTTCCACAAGCCCGTTATCAGCATCCATAACAGCGACGATGCGTATGTGCACGCCATCGTCTACCGCAACATCGTCGTCGAAAACGCCTTCATGCAGGGTGATAACGGCAATAATAAGGAATTGATTGAGATGACGCTGCAAAATTCGGCGTGGTCGACGGTCAAGGATGAGTTTGGGTCGATTGATGATGTGCTGATTGATGGCCTGACGGTGCTGCGGACGCTGGATGGGAAAGTGCCGGCGTCGAGATTGTCGGGGTATGGGGAGGAGAATCGGATTACGAATGTGACCTTGCGGAATGTGACGATTCTGGGGGAGAAGATGACGAATTTGAAGCAGATGAAGCTGCGGTATGATGATTATTGTGAGGGGATAGTGGTGGAGTAAACCGTTTCCCCAATAAACACGCGGAAGAAGTAAGGGAAAAGCGCTCAACTCAATCGCGCGAAGGGGTCAAGGGGCAATTGCCCCTTGCAGGGTCAAGGGACAGCGTCCCTTGTGG
>OBLG01001057.1_pt1 | contig 23741 bp, 17 predicted proteins | sample 1517451 | NCBI WGS metagenome assembly OBLG01 (sample SAMN04571694, study PRJEB22368) | human gut metagenome | biome: human gut; material: stool | host: Homo sapiens | place: Luxembourg | collected 2012-06-29
AAAAATCAATCTATTTATTATGAAATGTTTAACACTCAAAAAAATCAGTATTTATGATGAGAAAAAATGTTAAAATTATCAAAGTATACTAAAATAATTAATTCTGATATAAATGAATTTGATGAAGATACTTTTACAAACCTTGTGGACGTAGTGATTATAAGAAAAAGATATGAACTTTAGTTTAAATTCAAATGTGGAATAAGTAAAAAAATGGCTAGCAGAATGACACTGTTAGCCGCTTTTTGACGTTCTGTTAGGATTATAAAACAAATTGAAATAAATGTAAGGTTAGAGAACAAAAAGGAAAATTGAAGCTTTTTCAACAAATATCTATTAATATTTTTAAATTCATGATATAATAGATATACCTTTGGTAGTCTCAACCAACGTTGAGTGTGTAGTTTGTCTTGAAAGAAGATAGGTAAAAATAGGTGTTTTATGTCTATTTTGAACTAAAAAATAGAAAATTAAGCAAAAATTCATATAAATAAGTTTAAAATACTACAAATACAACATATACCTTTGGTAAGTTCAACCTAGGTTTAAGACTACCAAAAGTCCAAGTGTGAGGGAACATAACAGTGAGTTTTAATATTAACATGAACAAAAGTTTATAACTAGATAGATAATTATTTGATTTGTATTAATAGAACTATGAGTAAGCATAATGCAAACTAAAGATTTTTTCTTTTGTTGAAAATGAATTTTTTTGTGTAAACAAAATTTTCACAAATGTACGGATGTGGTAGAGTTGATTTTTTGAAAAATTTATGTTAAACTTTAAGCAAGATAATTTGTTATGTAAATTTACGGAGTTGCTAATTCCAAATAGCCTATAAAAAATTATAATTTTTAGTAAAATAAGGTTTTGAAGATATGGCAGTTTATGACAATAGCTAACTAGCAAATGCAAGATACAAACACACAATATTAAAAAGGTTTTAAATCACATATGTGGCACAGAACATATTATAAAATCGAAAGGAGACTAACTATTATGACACACAAAAAGGCGAGTAAATCAAAAATTTTTACACTGTTATTCAGTTTTATAATGTGCGCTACCTTTATTTCTAGCATAGCAATGGCAAGTCTGACAAAAACAGTATATGCTGCTGACACAACGCAGATTGACACACTGGGCGTAGCGTTTAAGAAAGTGAATGTTGGCGATACTCTTGACGCCGCTTTTGAATTTGAGAATGCTACAACCAAAACACTCAAAGTTCCTGTGGGAGCAAACTATACGGCAACGCTCGTATCTGTATCAAAAAACGGGCAGGGAATAAAGTTGTGGGATAATGATGATACATCACTCCCATGGAGTAGAGTCGAAACTCAATATGTTGAACAGAACGTTGCATATTGTGTTCGCGTTCGTTTCAAAACAAATGATGGATATAAATTTGTTAGGGATTTGCCTCGATTGAAAAACAATATGCAAGTCTTGGGCGCAGAGCTAGGCAAAGGCAAAGATATAGAAATTTGGGATACCGCAGGAATAAATAGCATTGCAACGATAGTGTATATGAGTTTTCTCATTACAAAAGGGATGACCTATATTGGCAATATGCAAACCATATATCCCGAAATAGGTAAATCGGTAACGGGTACTATTGGCATTGCAGGCGTAGACACCGGTTTTTGTATAAGCGGCGCACCCGGTCCGTATACCTATGAGGCAAAGATTGCACCTATAGGAACAGAAATTCAGACAAGTAACGTTTTTGACAAATCAAACTGTTACTATCAAATAACCGCCGTCAACTCTATGGATTATGGCACGATGTATATAACAGCAACGGCAGCGGACGGAAAGACTTGCGATATTCCTGTTCAGATTGCGGCAGTATCTGGCGGACACGAGCATACTTGGAGCGATTTTGGAAAGATAGATTTTGAGTATCACGGATACAGAAAATGTACTGATCCCGCTTGCCCGGGCATAGCCTATAGTTTTGACACAGGCTCGCAGTATGCGGCACACGAGTTTGTCGGTGGATGCACCGAAAAATGTACAAAGTGTGGCAATCTTGATAATCCAAACGCAAAGCATAATCTCACCGATTTAGTTGACGAACAACCCGCAACTTGCGTTGCAGGTGGTATGAAAACACACTATACATGCACAGGATGTGGAAAGTTTTTTGATGAGGACAAAAATGAAACAACCGAAGAAGCGTTAAAAACACCCGTTAGTCCATACTATGGACACAATTTTGGCTTTTGGGTTGAAGAAGAGTACGCGACTTGTCAAACTCCTGGCAGAAAAGGATACAAGCATTGCAGTATTTGCGACAAGGATTACGATGCAAGCAATAAGGAAATTACCGACTGGGTTATCCCTGTAAATCCGGATGGACACGAACTTGGTGCCTTAATTGCCGAAATACCTGCAACTTGCAAAGACCCTGGTGTCAAAGAACATAGAGATTGCAATTTGTGCGGAAAACATTGTGATCCGATAACCAAAAAAGAGATTGCAGACCTGACTATCCCCACCACAAACAACCATACCTTTGGAGGTTGGATAGATGAAGTTGCACCGACAACCACAGAATTTGGAACGAAAGGACACAAAGATTGCACGGTTTGTGGAAAACATTTTGATAGTGATGGTAACGAAATCACTGAACTCAGAATTGCTAAAATCGGCATGTACAATGTTGTAATAAACGGCGAAAGTAAATTTTATTCACACGATGAAAGCGTAACCGTAATGGCAGAAGATAAAGAAGGTAAAGTGTTCAAAGGTTGGCTGGATGAAAGTGGTGAAATCATAAGCACCAAAAAGAGCTATACCTTTAAAGTAACAGGAGAAAAAAAACTGACGGCAGTGTACGAAGATATTCTTGAAACAAAGAAAGGATTGTCTAGCGGACAGATCGTTGGAATCGTAATCGGTTCGGTAGTGGTTGCTGGAATCGGCGGATTTGCTGTTCTTTGGTTTGCAGTTAAGAAAAAGACGTTTGCAGACTTGGGCGTTGCCTTGAAGAATGGCTTCATGGCTATTGGAAACTTCTTCAAAAATCTCGGAGCAAAAATCAAAGCATTGTTCACAAAGAAAAAATAAAGTACAGCAATTAGAAAAAATCAAATATCAATAAAAGAGCTAGAGGAGCTATGAACTAATTCTTCTAGCTTTTTTCAACTGTACGCACTTTTTAAGGAGTGTACGCAATTTGCATTAAAATAGATTATCTTACACATTAAAGTCGGTCAAAAAGTCTTTTGTAGACTTTTAATAAATAAGATATTTTCACAAGAATTCATAGTTTCACTATGATAAAATGTTGAAAATGGCTCTTTTTTTATTCAAAATATGAGCAAATATAGGCAAAAAAGAAAAAAACGATGTTGATGATATTTATAGTATATTCTATACGAAAGCGTTTTATCCTACAATATTTAAAATATATGATATAATAAAATTGAAAATTATTTTTATTTTTCCAGTAACTTATAATAAATTGCAATTTAATTTTTAATGTAATATGGGAGTTTTTAGAAGACTTACCATAAATATTTTAAGTTGCATAAAATTCCAACATTTGTTCTATATAATATTAGTCTACTTGTGGTTGATTTCTTTCTTATTTCAAATAAAAGGTTGAATATATATAAAAATGATGATATAATACAAGCAAAGAAAGAAGGAGGAATATAGAATGAAAAAGGTATTGATGATATGTTTTATGTTAGTTATTGCATTTACGATGGTTGGATGCAGCAATGATAATACTATTCTGTACAATGCAGTAATGGTAGATAGAGGAAGCATTGCCGCTGCTCAAACAGTTAATCATTTTAAAGAAGACTTTTTATTAGAAAATAAAGTTTCAGGTGTGTGTTATAAAAATGAAAATTATGATCCAACTAATCCGGAAAGTGAGGAATATATTTTTGATGAAAGTTCACCAGAGACAATTACATATGTTCTAGATTCATTAGATAAGTATGAACAAGTTTTTAATAAAAATTATGAAATTGATTATGATAAAGAAATATTAATTTTATATTTATTTGCTGATACAAATTGTACATATAGTTTAGATAGTGTTGAATTAAATAATAATAATTTAAAAATAACATATAAAAGTAAAATTAACGTTACGACTGAACCTGAAAGAACTTTTATTCTTATAAAAATGGATAAAGTAGAATTTGAAAATATTGAATTTATTTAGAATTAAAGGATAATTTTATGAAAATGTGTCCCAAAAATTTACTCAGATCCAAAATATAATTATTTAACCAAATTAGTATTTTTTATAATATCCTTAACTAATCACACAATTGCTAGGAAAAAAATCGAGCAAATTGCATATGGCAAAATAAGATGTTTAACTAAAGAAGAATTGTTTATAAAGAGATTGGTTAATTCTTTAAATTATTTATTTAATAATATTAATCAAGAGTTTGATGAAGAAACATTTACAAACTTTGTGGATGTAGTGATTATGAGAAAAAGATATGAACTTTAGTTTAAATTCAAATGTGGAATAAGTAAAAAATGGCTAGCAGAATGACACTGTTAGTCGCTTTTTGATGTTCTGTTAGGATTATAAAACAAATTGGAATAAATGTAAGGTTAGAGAACAAAAAGGAAAATTGAAGTTTTTCAACCAATATATATTAATATTTTTAAATTCATGATATAATAAATATACCTTTGGTAGTTTCAACAAATGTTGAGTGTGTAGTTTGTCTTGAAAGAAGATAGGGGAAAATAGAAAATTTAGTCAATACTATCAATTTACTGATTGATGATGGTTTATTAGGAGGTTGTAAATGCTTTTAAAGAAAAAAGATACGGATTTACCAACGGAAGCAGAAAAAATTATGTTATCATATGCCGAAGGTAATATTACGGTATATGATTTTTGGAAAGAATTTTGTAATAATGATTGTTTACAAAATTTAATATATAATGATAAAAAATTACCCGTGAAAAATAAACCATTTTTATATGAAAATATTGATTTAAAATTTTTATACCATAGGTGTGAAGTTTTTAGAGTTGTGAAATGTTACTTTTTGAGAAGAAATATCAAAGTGAATTTTTATAATGTGGATGAAATATTATATAGTGAATTAATTAAAATTGTGCCTGAGTATATAAATATTGATGATAATTGGTTTGTCAATAATATTTTAAATAAATGTAGTTTTAAAGTTGGAACTATTCAAAGAAAAGAATGGATAAGTGATAAAATAAAAGAACATTATAAATATGCAGTTATTCCACCAAAATGGCTTCAATCTTCCGAATGGCCTATTGGTGAAAAAGGACCTTTATATTTTGAAAAACAATCTAATAATCCTAATACAAACATGGATAATTTTATAGACTATTATTTTTATGATGGAAATAAAGAAATAATTATAAGACAATATGATTAAAAAGCTTATAAAGAATACTAATATGTAAAATGCAAATGGGATATAACGGAAGTGTTTGTATAAACAATCAGATGTATATGAACTATTTTTAAACAGATTTTTTACAAATACTTGCATTATTTTACATATTATGGTATAATCAAGACATAAATAATAAATATCCTAAGTCTGCTTTTGGGGGAAGACACTCTTAAGAAAACACATACTGATTATAAAAACTCCCTAAAGAAAAGGGAGTTTTTTGCATTAAAATAAGTTATCATGTGTAAACTGCATATAATAATATGATATGGTGCAAAAGAAAGTATGGGGAGGTACTATATGAGAATTTATTTAGTATTAAAACGTATCATCAAAGAGCTTGTTGGCCATAGTATACGGCCAAAAGTATACTAACTAAATTAAAAGTGAAAGGAGAAGAAAAATAAAATGAAAAGAGTATTAATGATGTGTTTCATTAATTTTATGATTATAATATGCCTATCTGGTTGTTCAGCTACAAATACTGGTGAAATTATAGAGAATAAACCATTTTATAGTTTGCAAGCAGCATATAATAATGAAATGATTTCAAAGAAAGATTTGAGAAAGATAAAACAACAATTAGGAGAAGAAAATAATATTGAGTTAGATGAAAAAATAGCTGATCAAATAATTAATGATTACATTGAAGTAAATCCTCAATTTAAAGAAACAAAAGTAACAATAAACAAATATTTAGGTACATATGATGGTGCAGTTGTTCTTATGATAAGGTCAGATGCCCAATTGTTTCAAAATGTTTTAACTACCGAATTAATTTCAGGTATATCATTCAATTATAAAAATAGTCAAAAAATATTAATATGGAAGAAATGAGTATAATATATGAATAGAATTATAAAAAAAGGAATACTTTATTTTTTATCATTGTTTTTTGTTTTATTATTAAGTTTGTTATCTAGTGGTAATTACGTATATGCATTAGGATATAATGAAAATTTAACTATAGAAGAAAAAGAATATTATAATGTTGAAGAATTAGATATATCAGAAGAAAATGTTAGTTTAGATTCAGTTATAATCACCTTAACAAAAGAAGAAACAATAAAATTCTTAAATTATACTAGTGATGATTTTTCAGAAATTGGTTGTTTAAGCATTGAAGATTTAACAATGCATACAGTAGATGATGTTGAAAATAGTTATAATGAGAATAGTGCTGTTACTAATAAAATGATTGATTATGAAAACTTTAGAAGAATTTTAAAACTTGAAATTTCAGATAAAAGTATTAATGGAGTTATTAATGCAATACGTATACTTATGAATAAAGATAATGTTTTAAGTGTAGTTCCTAATTATAAAATACATTTAACAGCATTACCAAACGATGTACATTATGAAAATAATGATATGTGGGGATTAAATGGAACATATGGGATTAGTGCAGATAATGCATGGGACATTTCTGTTGGATGTTCTGAAGTAAACGTAGCAGTAATTGATTCTGGGATAGAATACAATCATCCTGATTTAAAGAATAGAATAAATGATACAAATATTCATAGAGATTTTACAGTCTCCGCTACTACTCCTATTGAAGCAGTAGATTTAACAGATAGTGATGGCCATGGTACTCATGTAGCAGGAATAATTGCTGGTGAAGGAAATAATAATAGTGGAATAGTAGGTGTAGCGTGGGATGTTAGATTAGTTTCTTTAAAAGTATTTGAAAATAATAAAGGGGAAGTTAGTCATTTATGTTCTGCAATAAATTATGCAGCTGATCAAGAAATTCCAATTATTAATTTTAGTGGAGGAATGTATGGTTATGAGTATAGGTTATATTCTGCTTTGAGAGGATATAATGGTTTATTTGTATGTGCTGTAGGAAATGATAGTAAGGATGTAGATTATGATAATCACTACCCTTCTCACTTTTCATATGATTATGATTTTAGTAATAGAGTTATTTCAGTAGGATCTATAAATAAAAAAGGGAATAGAAGCAATTTTTCAAATTATAGTTCTTCAGGAAATCGAGTTGATATTTATGCGCCTGGGGAAGATATACTTAGTACTGTTCCATATCATTTATGTCCAACTGGTTGCAGAGGTTTTTTCCATTCTTGGTCCTCAAATCATAAAGCACGAGGATATCATTATAATTCAGGCACATCTATGGCTTCACCATTTGTAGCTGGTGCAGCAGCTGTCTTATTATCTGCAAATAATATTTTAAGTGCTGAGAATTTAAAAAAAGCCATTATTAATGGTGCAGATACTATTACTATTAAGATTCCTAATCCTACTGTAGTGGAGAAATTAATCAAGAAGTTCTTTCGTTAAATTTATATAATTCTTTAAAAAGCATTGCATATAAAGTTAATAGTGATGGTAATATAATTACTGGAATTTGGTTTAATCCAGTAAATAGTCTAAATATTCCAGATAAAATTAATGGAGTTACTATTACTGGGATAGGCGAAAATGCATTTAAAGATATAAGCATAATTGAGTCGGTTGACTTAACCAATGGGTTATTAACTATCGGGAATGCAGCTTTTAAAAATTGTGTTAATTTAAATAATATTATAATACCAAATAATGTTACAAACATAGATTCTAGCGCTTTTGAAAATTGTACAAGTTTGGAAAGCGTTACTTTATCTAATAGTTTATATGCTATAGCTGTTGGAGCTTTTAAAGGATGTTCTAGTTTAAGGAGTATAAATATACCAGCTAGTGTTCAACACATTGATTCAAATGCATTTGAAAATTGTTCATCTTTAACAAGAGTGACAGTTAATAAATCACAAAAAGCAATTACTCATATAGGAGAAAATGCCTTTGATGGATGCTCTACATCATTACAAATTATTGTACCAACAAATAGAATTGCTGAATATAAAAATAAAGAGTATTGGTTGAGTTATCGAAATAAAATAATGCCTTCTGAAGATTATATAGATCTTGAAATTGACTGTGAAGGAAATGTGACTGAATCTTTAAGTTTAAGCAAGGCAACTAATGAATTATATAAATTAAATGTTAATTGTTCAAAATCTTATAAGATTAATGCAAATTCATCAAAGACAATTAATATAATAATCTATGATGCAAACATGAATGTAATAAGTAGTGGTAGTAACACAGTAACTCAATTTTTAGGTTGTGGAACATACTATATATCTTTTGAATTTGATGATACTAATGCCTCAGGTACATTTGAAATTGGAATTTCATTAACATGGACTAGTAGCAATATTCTATTAAACAAAGGTACTAATAATATTAAAAATAGTATGCATTTAAATAGTGAAAATGTATATCATTGTAGTTATAAATATCTTAATAATCAAGGTGAAGGTTTTTATAGATTCTCACTAAATGTTGGAAGTAATATAATTTTACCTGAAGGAACTATAAAAATTTATTCAAATATAAATAAAACAGAATTACTTAATCGATATGGATCAACAGGAATAAATGAACAGGCAATAACTTACAATGGTGAAAATGAATTATATGTATTTTTACCTGAAAATGGATATTATTACATAGATATTGTTCTGCCTAAATCAACGTATTCATTAATTACCTTAACAATTGAGCAAGTAGAGAAAAATGATATTAATTATCAAAATAGACTTGCTACAATTGGTTTTGATGAATTATTTGATAATAAAACTGTGTCTAATTATTTTGAAGAAGTAACAATAAGTCATCGTTCAAAAATTGAACTTGATATTGTGACAAGTGGAACAATCAATAGAAATATACCTATTTATATTTTTGAAAAACATCGTGATCCAGGTTATGAACCAGGTGATAATCATTATTATTTGGTGTTAGAATATACTAATAATATTACTAGTATAAATAGTGGCCCAGTATTTACTGTAATTTTAAATCCTGGAACTTATTATATAGGATATTCTGATAACTTTGATAAAGTTCAAATACAATTTGCGTTAAGAAGAAAGGTAAATACAGATTTGAATATTGATGGCACACTTGTAACTGATCCCGCAAGAGATCAAGGTTTCCCTTTAGGAAGTGAAGTAATATTCAATAATGGATCTTTACTTGGAAATACAATAACAGAGGGATTTACAAGAAATCTTTATTTAATGGTAGAAGATAGATTACGTGATCCAATGTCAAGACTTGATTATGATTGGTATTCAAGTAATGAAAATGTTGCGAAAGTAACTAAATATGGTACAGTTCTTGCACTAAATGTTAGTGAAAATACAACTGTGACTATATATGCGATAAATAAAGATGATCCATCTATAGTTTATAAAAAAGATTTTATTATTTTAAAAGAAACAAAAACAGAACAAATAGTAATAGAATGTAATATGTCCTATTCATATTCTGAAGAAAATGGAATGTACACATTGGAACTAGATTTTACGAATAGTCCATATCCATATATAGGTTATTATGTATGGGACATTGAATGTTTTAATGGAATCAATGTAGATATTGGGCGTCATGGTTTAGTATCTTCAACAGGTCCAGGTGAAGCGTTGCTTACAGCAAATTATGCTTTAAATATGCGAATATCCCTTAAGATACATTTAACAATTACTGAATAAAATTTTATTGTTATAAAAGAGTTAATTCTAATGTTTTGAAAAGGATTAACTCTTTAAGCATTTTAAATAACAGTAAAAAAGATAAAACTATACGTTTATATTGTAAAATTATCAAGAAAATGATATAATATTTGCAATGGCGGGGACCTTGGATGGAAATTAAGCTTTGTAAAAAGGACTTCATCAAAAGTGAAGTCTTTTTTACAGTATTATGGGAGATAAAAAACAATTTAAATAAGCAATCAAAAAATAACTAATTATTTAGTAATAGAAAAGTTGTATACTAATTTGGCAAGGAATCGGACTAGATTCATAGAACCGTTTTTAATTAATAATAATAAACTAATTTAATATGTAGTGTTGGAAAAAATAAATTTTATTATGAAGCAATAGATTTGGCAACTTCATTTATAGGAGGTTAATTTTGCATAAACTAAATTATAATATTATAACAAAAAATCATATGAAAAAAATATATGACTATTTGGAAAATGAGTCAAATGATAATTTAATCGTGTTGAAGAAATCAAGAAAAATTCCTGAAGTAGGAGATGTCTTTGTTTTATCTCTTAAAGCAGGTGAGTATTATTATGGAAAAGTTTTAGAGTCATTTGAATCAAATGAATTAAAACGACAAGTAATTGTAATATTCGCTAAAACTATAAATGAAATAGATATAAATAAATGTGTATTTGATTATAAAAAGTTGCTTTTTCCACCTGAAATTGTTTATGATGGTTATTGGAAAAAAGGTTTTTTCAAAAAAATTGCAAATATTCCGTTATCAAAAGAGGAGAAAAATTTAGATTATGGTTTTTTCAGAATGCATCCTTTAAAAAAGTATGGATATTTTGCCAATTCTAGGGGAGAAGAATTAGATCATTTTCCTAAGTTATATAATGCATATCGCATATCAAATATTTATAATATATATGTTTCTATTCAAATTGAAAATTTATTTTTGGATAAGTCTTAATTAAGTGAATCTACTCAAAAGTATTAGGCATATTTTTATAAAATTAATGGAAATTAGTGATTTTTATTATTATGGACGATAACTAACTATTTATTAGCAGAAGAACTAAAATAAAGTTTGACAATAGAAAAAAATCAATAGACATTCAAAAATTTAAATCCAATAAAATAAAGGGAAGTATATGGTATGACTGATAATTATTCGAAAATATCTAAATATAAACAACTTGCGAAAAAGAAACTAAAATATTTTGCCTTGATTGGCGACTTATATATGGAAGAAGCAGATTTTAAAAATGCCGCAATTTATTATCATAAAGCAATTGACAATGGAATATTGGCATATACTGCACTAGGAGATACCTATGATTATCGCCATCAATACAAAAAATCATTTGATACTTATTTAAAAGGTACAGAAGAAGGTGAAATTGAAAGTTTTGTTCGACTTGCTTATTGTTATCAAAATGGACACGCTACAAAAGAAAATATTGGAAAAGCAATAGAATATTACACAAAAGCAAGTAATATGGGTAGTGCTCTTGCCTCAAGAAATCTTGGCGATTTGTATTACTTTGATATGCCTATTAAAGAATCAGAGACCGAAAATATTAAAAGTGCAGTAAAATTTTACGAAAGAGCATTTTATCTTGGAGATATACAAATTGCAAAGAAAATAGGCTTTATATATTTAAATGATAAAGAACTTGCTAACATAGATAAAGCAATTGAATGGTATGAAAAAGGTTTGAGTCTTGGCGATAGATCATTGAATTTTGATTTGGCCTACGTGTATCTTAATGATAGATTTATTCCAAGTGATTATGAGAAAGGATTATCATACTTAGCAGATGGAGTTAAAAGTAATGATCCTGAATGCCTTTATCTTCAAGCACGTATATATGAAAGTGGTTGGTATGGCATTGAAGCTGATGAAAAGAAGTATCGTCATTATTTAAAAAAAGCTGCAAGCCTTTTTCAGGATGATGCATTGCTTGATTTAGGGTATTATTACTACCAAAAAGAAAAATATGATGAAGCACTAGATTGCTTTACAATATGTGAATTAGATTATGTTGGTATCTATTGGTGCATTGCGACAATTTATGAAACAAAAAAAGCAGATTATAAAAATGCATTGTTCTACTATCAAATGGCAATGAAAATGGAATTTCCTGATGCAATCGAAAGAATTGCGGAAGCATATTTAGGTGATGAACTCGGACTTGAAAAAAATGAAGAAGTGGCGCTCAAACTTTTCAAAAAGGCCGCAAAATTAGGTAACGCTGCTGCTCAATACAACCTTGGAATGGCATATGCTTGTGGTTATTATGGTTTAACTGCTGACCAAAAGAAAGCCATTTATTGGCTTAAAAAAAGTGTTAATGGTGAAAACCCTATGGCATGTCTACAAATGGGACTTTATTATTTTTATACCGTAAAGACTGATTCAGCATATAAAAAAGCATTTTCATTATTTACGGATGCATACAATCTTGGTGAAGATCAAGCAATTGTAAATATAGGTTTATGCTATTTACAAGGAAACGGCATAGAAGAAAATAAAAAGAAAGCAGTAAAATGCTTTAAAGAGGCTGCAGAAAAAAGTAATTCAGGTGTTGCTTATTATAATTTGGGAATATGTTATGAAAATGGCTTTGGTGTAAAAAAGAATTATGAAAAAGCAATTGAAATGTATGGAAAAGCAGTAGAAAATGGTGAAAGTGCAGGCCTCGATGCAATTAAAAATATTTACATGATTCTAAATAAAAAATAAAATAAGATAGTTGAAGCCTTTACTTGGAATGTTTGAATCAACTTTATTGGACAATAAATATTGTAGTGAAAAAACAAGATATAGGAACAATTAAACAGGTAAAAATAAATTACAATAAAGACATTATATATATAATGGTGAAATGATTTAGTATATATTATAAACAAAATACCTCTAAACAATTTGCTCTATATAACGTTAGTCTACTTGTGGTTGATTTTTCCATTATTTTAAATAGATGGTTGAATATATATAAATATAATGATATAATGCAAGCAAAGGAAAAAGGAGAAATATGGAATGAAAAAATATTATCGGTATGTTTTATGTTAGTTATTATATCTGTGATGGTTGGGTGTAGTAAAACAAATAATAGTTTAAAAGAACAAAAATGTGCACAACTTGATAAAATATATGAAGAATTAGATTATAAAGAATATAGTTTACGCAACTGGAATTTGATAATTAATTATATTAATGAATGCAAATCAAAAATTATGTTATGTGATGAAAAAAATCAAATTGATAAAATATATGATGAAACTATTACAAAAATACACGAAATAAATAAAAACCCTGATAGATTTAATGTTTTAGATTTCAAAGAAGTGATTTATCATGGATATGCAGTGTTAGGTGATTATAAAAAAATCTATATTATTGATAACTATAATGAACTTATTGCATTATTTAGTAATATAAGTATTTTTGGTGATGATAATAAAAAATTCGTGATTGAAAATTACACATCTGATTTTTTCAGAGATAAAATTGTTTTAGTTTACTTTTACTATGGTCAAAGCAGTAATATTAAAAGGTATATAAATGAAGTATCGAAATGTAATAATTTTATTAAAATCCAAATGAATGCAGAACTATATGGGAATACTTTAAATGATGATATATTTGTTATACCATTTATTATAGAATTTAATAAAGATGATATTTCATTAGAATGTGATATAGAATTATATGAGAAATATATTATAATTAAAAATTAATTATATATGTGCTATTTATATAAAATATAATGCAAATGCATTTGATTCTTATGCCTTTGGAGATGCTGTAAATGCAGAATATAGTTGATTAATGAAGTATTTAATTCAGAAGATTTTTAATAAAAAACTTTCTGTAATATAAACTAATTTATATAATCAATAATTTTAACAAGAAGCAAATTGATTTTTGTTTCTTGTTTTGTTATAATAAAATCACAAAAAATTAAAAATTTTTTCTAAAAACAGAATAAAAATTAAAATTTTTGTGTTATGTATAGTGAAAGGAATTCTTTGATATGAAAAACTATTTTGCAAAATTAAAAGAAAGAGATGAAAACGCAATAAAAAAACTATATGATGATTATGTAAGATTAATTTATCATATTGCTTATTCGTATACGAAAAACAAAGAAGATTCAGAAGATATCACTAGTGAAGTTTTTTTGAAAATAGTTAAATCAATTGATAACTATACTGATGAAGGTAAACTTAAAGAATGGATTTGTCAAATTGCTAGGAATACGTCAATTAATTATGTAACTAGAAATAAACATAAAGATGTGATAAAAGATGATGAGATAATTTCACTAAAATCATCTGATGATAACTCACATCGTTCAATGTTAGAATTATTTGAAGAACATCTAGATGCTGACACAACTAGTATAATGATACTTCGATTTATTTATGATTATAAATTTAAAGATATTGCGATGTTTTTATCTATGACTATTGGTAAAGTGCAAGGGCTTTACTATGATGGTATTGAAAAATTGAGAAAGGTGTATGAGGAAGATGAAAAACGAAAAGGAAATTAAAAGAAATTTAAAAAACGAATTGAACGATACTGAACCAAGTTCATCATTACAAAATCGTGTGTTTAGCGAATTAAACGTAAAAGAAACTAAAAAAACATTTTCATTTAGAAAATGGGTACCTGCTTTAACCTGTTGTTTATGCGTAGCGTTGATTGCGGTAGTGGGATTAGTTGTTGGTAATTCAATTAGTAAAAACAATAAAGCATATAATGCCATAGTTCAAGTTGATGTTAACCCTAGTATTGAAATGGTTGTAGATGAGAAAAATCAAGTATTATCTGTTCGAGGCCTTAATGATGAAGGTAAAATGGTTTTAGAGGGTGAAGCATTTATTGGTAAAAATGTTGATGACGTAGTTGGTGAAATCATTAGAATTGAAACAGAATTAGGCTATCTTGTTGTTGGAAAAGATGATAACAAAGTCACAGTTACAGTTAGTGCAGAAACTGATAAAATTTCTGAAAAAATAAATACGCAAATTTATGGTACAATTGCAAAGGTATGTGAAGAATTAAATTTGACTGCTGTGATAGAAAATGTTAAAGGTTATGTAATCGATGAAATTAAAGCTCTAGCAAAAGAATTAGATCCTACACTAACAGAAGAAGAAATAAATAACTTTACATATACTCAATTGGTAAATGTTGTAAAATTGTATCATTTGGAAGTTGCAGATTTAGCTAGCGTAAAACTTGAAGAATTATACCGCCAAGCTAAGGAATATGATATATCATTCGTAGAAAAAGAAGCAGTTAAAGAAGCAGTTGATAAATTAGATATAACATACCAAGCAACAATAGGGTTATACGACATTGCTTATGAAAAATTAGCAGACGCATATGAATATGTACAAAACAAATACAAAGAATATTTTATTAATAGTGATTCAGAATATGTAATAGCACTAGAAAAATTAGCAAAAGAAAAAGAAGCGTTATTATTACAACGTAATCTAGTAGCACAATTACCTGAAGACACTGATTCAGAAGTAAGAGTAAATGAAACTAATAAACTTGCTAGAATGGAAGCTGAATATGCATTACACGAAAAAGCATTGAAAGATATTGAAGATAGTGCTACTCAAGCGTATAATACTGTATGTGAAGTTTTTGAAACTGTTTTAGCTTCGATGAAGAGTCTTGAAGAAAAACTACCAGAAAGTATTAAAGAAATTACATTTGCATCATTAACAAATACTGAAGCAAAATTAAATGAGTTTAAAAATAATTTCTTTGCGAAATTTGAAACTGAACATAAAGATGATATTTTAGCAGCAAAGCAAAAATTAGCAAATCGTAAACAAGAATTAAAAGATAGCTTACATCAAAAAAGTGAAGAATAAAAAATATAAGAATTGCAAATAAGTTGTTTGCAATTCTTTTTATATATGTATTGAAAAAAATATTTCTAAATGATATAATATCAACAAATAAAGGATGGTAATAATATGAAAAAAGGTAAAGAAAGAGCAAAAATTATAAAAGAACTGTTAGATATTACGGATAAAGAATTTACAGATGAGGAGTTAATTCAACAATTAACTATGACAGAAATCGTTGAGAATAATAGTAATGAAAAAACAACATTTGGTCAAAAAGCTGCTGATGCTGTAGCAAAATTTGCAGGAAGTTGGGCCTTTATTTTTAGTTTTGTAGCTGTAATGGTGATTTGGATGATAGTAAATGTAGTATTATCAACCAAGGCTTTTGATGCTTATCCATTTATTTTATTAAATTTAGTGCTATCATGTATTGCTGCTGTTCAAGCTCCGCTCATTATGATGAGCCAAAATCGTCAAGAAGTAAAGGACAGAAAAAGGGCAGAAAATGACTACAAAATAAATTTAAAGAATGAATTAATAATTGATGATCTTCATAAAAAGATAGAATTGATTTTAGAAAATCAAAAAAAGATTTTGAAAGAATTAGATAATAAAGAAAACAATAAAAACGACTAAAAGCCCTATTAAGGGCTTTTTTTGTTGGAAATAATCGCTTAATAAAAAAATGAACTATATCACCTGACATTAAAGATAATAAAATAAAAAATATGAAAACGCTTGCAAATTATTGCATAAAATGATATTATATAGAGGATAAAAAGAGAGGAGAATTATATATGAAGAAAAAACTTTTAGTCTTTAGTCTAATCGCTTTGCTAGCTTTAACAATTACTAGTTGCGCAAAAAAAAGTTTTTCGGTAACTATTAATTTAGAAGAAGGCGAAGAAATTGTTGGTATTGCACCAGCTACTGTTCAAAGTGGCTCAACATTTAAAAAAGGACTTAAAGATGTTAGCGTCAAAAAAGAAGGACATTCTTTTAAAGGATGGTCGCTTGATGGCATTAGTTTAGTAGACGATAGCACAAAAATTACGTCTGATGTTTCAATTTGGCCTATTTTTGAAATAAATGAATACACATTGACTATTGTTTTGGATGGGAAAGTGGTTAAAACAAGTAAAGTAAAGTATGGCGAACCAGTTACTATACCTGCAATTGAATTAAAACAAGGCTTTACTTTCAATGGCTGGAGTGATTATCCAAAAACTATGCCAGCTTACGATTTAACTATTAATGGCAGCACAACTAAAAATATTTATAAAATTAAATATGTTGTTGAAGGAAAAGTAATTAACGAAGTAAGCTTAAACTACGGTGATAAAATTGCAAAAGTAGATGATCCAACTCTAGAAGGTTATGAATTTATCGGATGGAGTGAACAATTACCTGAATCTATGCCTGATCACGATATTGAAGTACATGCAATCTTCAATAAAGTAGAATTTACAATTACTTATATGGTAGATGGCACTGTTTATAAAGTTGAAACTTACCGCGAAAATGATACTATCCAAAAACTAACAATGCCAAGTAAAGAAGGCTATACATTTAGTGGTTGGGACAAAACTTTACCTGATACAATGCCCAAATATGATATCGTTGTAAATGGAACCTATGAAAAAAATCAATATACTATAACTTATAAAGTGGATGGTGTCGTTTATAAAACTATAAAAGCGTATTATAATGACTCTATAGCGTTAATTGAAAATCCTAGTAAAAATGGTTATACATTCAGTGGATGGAATGTTACAGGACCAATTACTGTTACAAAAGATATGACGATAACTGGAACTTTTACTCCGAATAGCTATAAGATAACTTATAATCTAGATGGTGGTAAAAATGATGCAAATGCACCAACATCGTATAAAGTTGGTACAGGAATAAAGAAATTGCCAACTCCAACAAAAGAAGGTTACGAATTTGCGGGATGGTATTTAAATGACAACCTAGTAACTGAAATTTCAACAAGTCAAGTTGGCGATGTTACGTTAGTTGCTAAATGGCAAAAAGAAGAAACTGAAATAAAAGTTAGTTATGAATTAAATGGTGGAAGTTGGTCATGGTCAACTGCTACGATATCTGCACCAAAAAGCGGAATTGACTCAATCAGTAATTTACCAGAATTATTTATGGCAGATTATTATTACTACCTAAAGATGAATGATTTATTAGAATCACCTAAAATAGCACAAAAATTTAGAGACAAAGCAACTTCATGGGCAGACTTCTCTAAAGATAATGGTGATCCAAAAGCTATGTATAATGATACATCAACAGGTGGATGGAATGCCTTAGATGGATATGCAATCTTTTTCTGGGATAGCATTAGTGAAGGAAAACCTGTAGGTGGATTCTTTGCTAACAGTCCTTATAAAGAAAAATACGCTAATTTATTTAACGTTGTTTATCAATTAACAAAAATAAAATATGCTAGTTCATTAAACGATGCAGATCAAAACTTTAAACATGGATTTGGCTTTGTATTAGATGGCTATTTCTATGGAACGCAAGGATTAATGAGTAGTGGAACAAACTATGAAATATTTAATTTATTAAGAGGAGTACTTCCTACTCCAACTGAAACATACAATGGCTCAACTGAAAAAGTGACAAATATTTACGCTATTGAAAAAAGTCCTATTGGTACAACCATTACTTTAGTTGAACCATTTAAAGAAGGTCATGTATTCCTTGGTTGGTATGCAAATGCTGATTTTACTGGTGAAAAAATAACTGTAGTAGATAAAACTATGAAAGTTTACGCAAAATGGTTAGACCTTAATGCTCCTGCTCCTACTCATAATATTACTTATAATTTAAATGGCGGAAGCTTTGAAGGCGAAGTTGAAAACATTTATACTGAAGGTAAAGAATTTACTTTACCAATTCCTATTAAAACAGGATATAGATTTTTAGGATGGAGTGAAACAGAAGGTTCAACTACCTATATCAGTGTTATTAATAAGAAGGCTACAAAAGATTTCGTTTTATACGCAAATTGGGCTGTATCTAATGAATATAAAATAACTTATGTCTATGAAGAAGGTAAAGAACCTACACATACCGCAACGTCATTAGAAGAGTTTGCTGAAACATTCTGGAAAGAATTCTATGCTTGGAGTGGTTCAAATGTTGGTCTAGATAATTTTAAAAATGCTGCTCTTGCATCTTGGAAATCTGGTAAAGATGGTGGATATAAAGCTTATAAACAAAGTGCTAGTGGTGAAATTGATAATGGATATTTTGCTAACACAAAAGGTAATGACTTATGGATGAATTGGTTTAACTTATTTGATAAAAAAGTTACTGAAATAAATGGTACGCAATCTGCATGGGCATCAACTTATGTTGGTTATCTGCGATTATATGCATTCTTTGCACAATCTGCTGCATATTGGACTGCAGAAAGAACTAAAGCATTGTATGAAGCATACCCAATTACAACACCGCTAATTACTAAATATACCCAAGGTGATACAATAACATTAGTAGAATTAACAATTGATGATGGTCGTACATTCCTTGGTTGGTATGATGCCAAAGGTAATAGAATTACTGAAATTACTTCTTCAATGAGTGAAGATTTAGTTTTAACTGCTAAATGGAGTGCAAGTACGCCAGTTGAAAGTTTTGATATTACTAATTCAATTACAAAAATAGCTAAATTTGATACTCATCAATTAGAATGGACATTCAATCCGACTAATGCTACAAATAAGCGTTTAAAATTCTCATCAAGTGACAATAGTGTTTTAACAATAGATGAAAACGGATTAATTACTGCAATTCAAACAGGAAAAGCGACAATTACTGTTGAAGTATTAGATAATTCAAAATTTAATAAAACTTATGAAGTCACTGTTTATGTTGATCCGTTTATTGATGCGACATTTGAAAATGCATCTATCGTCAAAATTGGTGAAACTACTAAAATTAATGCTAATTTAAAATATGCTAATGGAACGCTAAAATATAAATCAAATAGTGATGCAATCGCAAGAGTTGATGAAAATGGCGTAGTAACAGCGGTTTCAGAAGGATATACTGTTATAACTATATATTTAGAAGGAAATGAAAATGTAAAATTAACATTAGGTGTAACGGTGGTAAAACAATCAATTGATGAAATATTCGAAGTAATCAATAAAGCACATAATGATGAAATAAAACTAACAAGAGGATTGTTTGTAGCGTATGCTTATCACACTGATGTAATATCAAGTGCATCTGATTTACTATTTAATTATGAATATAGCGTAGATAGTTCATATTTAATTGATCCTAATACAAAAGGTAGACCTAGTATAAATATTGATAAAATGGAATTTATAACTGTTCATTATACTGCGGGTACTCCAAAAACTTCTGATGGTGGTGCTACTGCAAGCTACTTTAGAAATGTTTCAAAGACAACTTATGTTTCTGCGAACTATTGTGTAGGTAATGATGGCATATTCATGTCAGTTCCTGATGGTGAAGTAGCATATCACGCTGGTGATGGCAGTGCAAAGTTTACTTGGACTAACACCAAAGTTAAAGCTAGTGCTAACGTAAAACCAAATTGGGGAGTTGTTAAAAATAGTAATTCTTCAACAGGGTACTATTTCACATTAAATGGTTCTGAAACAACAATTGAAGTGCCTATTACAGGCAAGACATCAAGCGGTACTACGAAAACTATGACTGATCCATCAAAATGTTTTACATTCTATGGACCTGCTTGGAAAGTTGTTGATGGTTACTATTATATGGGTACAACATGGGCGTGCTTTACTCAAACACTTGAAGGAAGAATTTCCAGCCGTGGTGGTAATATGAATTCAGTTGGTATTGAAACAGCATGTAATATCGGTAGTGATTTATGGTATACTTATCAAATTACTGCTCAACTTGTTGCAAGACTATTGGATAAATATAATCTAGATACAACTAGAGTGGTTGGACATAATATGTTCTCTGGTAAAGATTGTCCACAAACATTATTAGCTAATAATGGTGAATTATGGTATCGCTTTATGGAATGTGTTGAAGCTGAATATGAAATGTACGAAAAAGGTCAAAATTATACAGTGACATGTAAATCTAATAATCCAGATATTTTGGCTGATAATGGAAGAATTTTAAGTATCCCACGTAATACTCAAACAGTAAGTTATACAGTAACAGTAAAAGATAAAACAACAGGAGAAACTAGAAGTGCAACATATTCAACTATAGTACATGGACAATATACTGAATAAAACAAAAAGCTCTCACTAAGGTGGGGGCTTTTAAAAAAATGCTAAAAACAATTAAAAAAACTTAAATGTGCTATAATTTTTAGGTATAAAAAGAGGGATAGTATGTTAACATCAATTATCATTAGCATAATCACAATAATTGCTTTAATAATATCAATAATATTCATACCAAGTATAAAAATAAAAAAAGTAGAGTTTCAAACATTTTGGATCGTTGCTGTAGTTGGTGCACTATTAATTATTTTAACAAAATGCATTACCGTTGAAGAGGCTATTAGCACTATTATTGATAAAAATGGTATTAATCCAATAGAAATATTAATTTTGTTTATATCAATGAGTATATTGTCGATAACACTAGACGAAGCTGGTTTCTTTAAAACCTGTGCTTATTATGCAACAAATATTTCTAAAAAAAGCCAAATTAAATTATTTGTTTCAATAAGCGTTGTTGTATCACTATTAACGATATTTACTTCAAATGATATTGTTATATTAACCTTTACTCCATTTATTTGCTATTTTGCTAAAAACACAAAGATAAGCCCTATTCCTTATATAATAGGGGAATTTGTTTTTGCTAATACTTGGTCTATGATGCTAATGATTGGTAATCCTACCAATATCTTTTTATCTGCTAGTTTTGGTATAACTTTTTTTGGTTATTTTAAGGTAATGGTTATTCCAACTTTTTTAGCAGGTATAACCGCATGTTTAGTACTGCTTATTATGTTTAGAAAAGATTTTAGAAAACCAATTGATGGAGACAATACAATTGAAAAACCTATAATAAATAAATTTGTTAATTTTATTGGTCTTGTACATTTATTAGGGTGTATAGTTCTTTTAACAGTAAGTTCATATATAGAAATTGAAATGTGGCTTGTTTGTGCAATATTTGCTTTAAATGAATCAGTAATTTTAATAATATATAATATAGTAAAAAAAGATACCACTATTTTAAGTGCTTATAAAAGAGCTCCTTGGAACTTAATACCTTTTGTTATATCAATGTTTATCATAGTAGCAAGTTTAAATAAAAATGGCGTAGTAGTAGAAATATCTAAATTATTAGATATAGTAGCAGTTAATAAAACAACTACAATATTCTCTTATGGTCTAACATCATTTTTTGCTACAAATCTTATAAATAATATTCCGATGAGCGTATTATTTAAAGATGTAATTTTAAATGCTAATAACGCATATATTAATGAGATGATATATAGTACAATAATTGCTTCTAATGTTGGTGCATACCTTACACCAATTGGAGCGCTTGCGGGAATAATGTGGATGTCAATTTTGAAAAAAATGGATGTTGAATTTAAATTTATTGATTTTGTAAAAAAAGGAATAATAATATCAATTATAGTAATAATAGTATCGCTTGCATCTTTGTGCTTTTTACACATTTAAAATGTCACGCATATACTAAACTTTCATATAATATATTGTGGTGATAAAATGAAAGTTTATGACAATGTATGTGATTTAATTGGGAATACACCACTAGTTAGACTAAATAACATAGAAGAATATTTGCAGATAAACAATAGAATTTATGCAAAAATAGAAAAATTTAATCCTGGGGGTTCTAGTAAGGATCGACCTGCCTATCAAATAATAAAAGAGGCAATTGAAAAAGAAAAAATAGATAAGAATACTACAGTAATAGAAGCGACAAGTGGTAATATGGGAATAGGACTAGCTATGGTTTGTGCAAGCTATGGCATAAAGTTGATAATTGTTATGTCTGAAAGTGTTACAATAGAACGAATAAAAATATTAAAGATGTATGGAGCACAAGTTGTATTAACGCCAAAAGAAGAGGGAATAATTGGTGCCATTGAAAAAGCAAAAGAATTAAATAGTGAGATACCTAATTCATATTATATAAATCAATTTTATAACTTTGAAAATCCTTATAGCCATTTTTTAACAACTGGACAAGAAATCCTTGATTGTTTAGATAACGATGTAGATGCTGTTGTTGTTGGAATGGGCTCTGGTGGTACAATAACTGGGATTGGTAAAAAAGTAAAGAATGCTTGTAATAAAGTCCAAATAATTGGAATAGAACCGAACAGCGCAAAATTTTATTCAAAACGAGAAATTGCAAATGGTGACATACCAGGAATTGGAAGTACATTTATGCCTGGTGTAATAGACTTAAATGTGGTAGATGAAATAATAACCATTAAAAGCGGTGAAGCGCTAGAAATGCAAAAACTATTAGCTAGAAAAGAAGGATTATTAGTTGGAATATCTTCAGGAGCTGTTCTTGCGGGGGCAATAAAGTATTTAAAGGAAAATAGTAAAATGAAAAATAAGCGAATAGTTCTATTGCTTCCTGATAGTGGCGAAAGATATTTATCAATTTTATAAAAAAGTTAAAAAATAAAATGCATAATGTTAGACACAATAATAAAAATTTGATATAATATATAAGGTTTTTAGTTGAAGAACAATTGAATTAATTAAAAACCTTTTATTGAATTTTGCAGAAATAAAAACTTTGCAAAAAAAATGTATCAAATTCTTGACAAAAGGAATGAAATTTGGTATAATATAAAAGATGCGTTAA
>OBLG01001061.1_pt1 | contig 23673 bp, 13 predicted proteins | sample 1517451 | NCBI WGS metagenome assembly OBLG01 (sample SAMN04571694, study PRJEB22368) | human gut metagenome | biome: human gut; material: stool | host: Homo sapiens | place: Luxembourg | collected 2012-06-29
ATATAAAGCAATTTGAATCGCTATTCAGATAGTTCTTGCTTTTTCACAATTTTCCTGCATTTTTTGTTGACTTTTTTGGTAAGTCAATGTATAGTAAAAGATGGAATTGCGGTAACTTTCTGTCGTAAATTGTATATGATTTACGAAATACCCAGAGCGTGTGCTGACACTTTGCAGTATGCACAAACCGCAGCAGCATCATTCATTTGCAACAGACAAGTAAATATGATCCGGTGACACCGTGTGGCTGTGTTGGTCGTAAAGATCTTTTTATATGCAAAAGATCAGGCAGCAGCCTAAAAGGAATTTGGGTTAGAAACCCTCTGCGGACGGCACTGTGAGCGCAAGGAAATGGTCGAAGCGGCGAAAGCTGTTGGGTAATACCGCCATTGGGAGGAAGCTTCTGAGAAGGTAGATCATGTACGAAAGGCGAAAGCCTTGTGGCGCGAGGGCAGGAGAATTGCACGGTCAAGGATCTTTGGTACACAGTGGCGCTCTCTCGCTGTGACGAGGGCAGGAGCGTGCGCTGACGGATTTTGTCAGCGTTTTTTCTTGCCAAAATGTCGCTGGTCATCCCCTGAGAAGGGGTTTGTCCGGCATTTTTTCGTAATAAGGAGGAGTGTTACTATGTCTCAACGCGGCGGACGTCCCATTGATTTTCAGGCGTGGGCACAAAACCAAATAGTCAAAAGGACTGTAGCAGCACTGGAAGCGCGTGACGAAGCATTTGCCGAGCGAAACGCAGATACGCCGCTGCCGCAGCTGGCGCGGTATCTGAGCCGGTGCGCCATCTCACTGGGTCACAGCCCATCCCCCAGCGAAGTGGATGGCGGTACGTTTATTGAGCAGCGTTTTGGCGGCTGGGCAGCCGCGATGGCGGCGGCAAGGCTGCCGCAGCCTCGTTCCATGCGCAAGCTGCGCGACACCGCTCGCTATAAGGCGGAAAAGGTGAAGCAAGAACCGCTGTTTCGCGAGGAGCGAAGGCAGAAGCGGCAGCGCAAGATGGAGCAATCCGAGCAGCGAAAACAGGAACAGGCTATCAAAAAGCGTGCGGAGCGGGCTGCTAAGGCTGAGTGGGCGGCGAAGAAGAAGGCGGAGGCTGAAGCAAAGGCTCTCACCTTGGCAGAGACCTCCGCTGAAGCCGCACTTGATACAATATCCGCAGCAATTAACCCTAGTCAAGCCGAGACAGTCTGAACGGAGACTGTCAGCTTTCCATAGGGGGACGGGGTTTAAGCCGCCCCGTCCCCCATCCTCAAATCCGCAAAAGGCAAGTCGAGACGGCAAATGCCGTTGTCTTTTCCATAGCGGGAGGGGTTTGCCGGCCTCTCCCGCATCCTCAAAATCAACAGCCCTAATGGCTGAAGGAGAATTGACATGAAAAAGAATCTGAGATATATCATCGCGTTCCTGCTGGCAATTATGATGCTGTTGAGCCTGTGCGCCTGCGCCCAGACCGGCACTGCCGGCAATAGCGGCGAATTGGATCTGGATTATGTGGGAGAGGATACCGACCAACCCGAAGAGGAAAAGCCGTGGTATTCCTGGTTTACGGAGGCCTTCAGCTTCGGCAAAAAGGAAACAACATCTACCCCGTCCCAAAGCAAGCCTGATAGTGTGGCAGATTTCTACTCTCAGGGATCTTCGGATGCACCGGAAGGCAACAAGAGCAACAAGGCAGATCAGGCCACTCCTACTACGCCTGACGAGGAGCCTGCAAATATCACAACGCCAGATTCCGGCGGCAAGAAGAACGACGGTAAGAAAAACGACCAGAAAGCTGAAGATAGCAATACTCCCACACCTACACCGGATCAGAAGCCGGACAGCAAGAAGGATACCGTCACCATCACCATCCGCTGTGACACGGCGGTAAAAAACGGCATGCATCTGGAGAGTAAGTGGGCGGGCATCGTCCCCGCTTCTGGCTGTATTCTGGATGTGACCACAGTAGAGATTGAGCAGGGGAACTCGGTTTTCGATATTCTTAACCGTGTGTGTCAAAAATACAAGATTCACATGGAACACCGCAGCAAGAATTATATAAATGGTATCAATAACCTTTACGAGTTTGATGGCGGTCGCTGGAGCGGCTGGATGTATTCGGTCAACGGATGGTATCCCAACTACGGCTGCGGTACGTATTTTGTCAAGGCAGGAGACGTAATCGAATGGAACTATACTTGCGACCTTGGCAGTGACCTGAATGCAAAGATGGACGGTGCCGAAGACTGGAAAAATACTCATGACTGATTTCTAAATCCGATTCTTCGGGGAACTGCATCCGGCGGTCAGAATGGCATATTTCGTACTGGCGTTGGGTGCCACATGAGGATGAGAGCCGAGACTTGTTAAGACCAAGTTAGCTCTAACAGGATAGATATTGCCGCCCTCCACATTTGAGATAGCGAGAGAGAATTATGAGCGAACGAAAAACCATTATAAAAACGGTGGGTCTAAAAAAATACTATACCGTGGGCGGAAACACTGTCCGTGCATTGGATGGCGTGGACGTATCTGTGCTGCAGGGTGAATTTGTCTGCATTGCGGGCCGCAGCGGTTCCGGAAAATCGACTCTTCTGAATATGTTGGCAGGACTGGAGCCGCCCACCAAAGGGGAGATCATCGTCCGAGGCAAGCATCATCTGGAGACCATGGACGAGGAGTTACGGACAAAGTTCCGCCGCCGCTATATCGGCTTCGTCTTTCAGAACTACAATAATTTGCCCCAGTATACGGCACTGGAGAATGTGGCCTTGCCTCTGGCCATCCGGGGCGTACCGGAGGCCGAGCGGAACTGGAAAGCGCGGCAGGCACTGAGCCGTGTGGGCCTGCGGGAGCATGTAGATCACCGGCCCTCGGAGCTGTCGGGCGGCCAGCAGCAGCGCGTCAGTATCGCGCGGGCCATCATCACCGAGCCATCTATCGTGCTGGCGGACGAGCCCACCGGCAATCTGGACAGCCGCACCGGTCAGGAGGTCATGGAGCTGCTGTGTGAGATCTTCCGCGAGAGGAACACCACTTTTGTTCTCAGCTCACATGATCCACAGATGGCGCGTTATACAGATCGTACCGTCTATTTCAGTGACGGGAAAATAGAGACAGAGAATCACCACACCGGAGAGGAGCGCACACAGTGAAGAGAGAAACGGCAAAACGGGTATTGGCATTGTTGATCTGCGTATTAATGACAGCATCCATGCTGCCCACCGTCGCTATGGCGGAGGAGGTCATGGAGGATGTGATAGATGACAGCACCATTGAGGCTTACACGTCTTACGAAAATGGAGAGGATGCCGGCGTCGGCGGGGTCTCGGTTACAGACGAAAAGCCCAACACGGATATCAAGGTCATACCCAGCGACGCCAACGCCCTGATCCTGATGGATACCGGCGCACAGTCCCCCAAAGGCGTTCCCGGTCAGGTGGTGAAGATCGTGCTGCCGTTGGCGGTGAACAAGGAGTATCTGCCCAGCGAGAAATACATGCTGCGCAACATCAACATCTATCCCGATGTGCCTACCGACGCCAGCGTGTCCAACTGGCCCTTTGAGCTGATCTATGCCAGCGATGTGCAGCACTTAAAGGATATGTCCTACAACTCCACGGCGGAGGTGTGGTTCGAGTTCAAGATCAGCGAGTTCGCCAGCAAGGGCCGTTACGCCGTGCCCTTTAAGATCAACGCCACCGTGTGGCGGGAGGATGCCGTGAACGGCACCACCATCACCGAGGACGTGACCTTCAAGGTCAGTGCCTATGTGACCGTTACCGACAACGGCAATATGTCCGGCGTTACCACCTCCTTCGGCAGCCTTCAGGTGGTGGGTACCAACGCGGGCGGCTCCTATACCGTGCCTACCGGCACACCCAATCAGACTATCTCCATGCGGATCCCCGTGATCAATGTGGGCGGTACCCTGACCAGCGTGACGGTCTATCCCGTGGTCTCTGCCGCGCTGGACGAGTTCCCCTTCGTGATCGATTCCACCAATTTAGGCAAGTATTTCGACTACTGGGCCAGCGGCGAGGTGAAGTATCTGGACTACACCTTCACGGTGTCGCCCTTTGCCACCTCCGGCAACAAGTCCATTAAATTCAAGGCCAACTATTTCGAGAACAGCGCCCCTGCGGAGGGCTCCTTCTCCACGCAGTTTACCGTGATCGACGGCTATGACGCCTCCGCCATGTCGGTGATGGTGCAGAGCTATAAGCTGTATGTGGACGATACCGAGGTATCCGGCCTGATGGCAGGCGAGGAGACGGAGCTGCGCCTGACCCTGATCAACAATTCCAAATATGACACGGCCAAGAAAATCATCTCCAGCCTGGTATTCACCAATTCCCCCAGTCTGACGCTGTGCGTAGGCGGCACGGATACCGCCTATGCCGATTCCATCAAGCCGGGCGGCACGACGATCCTGAAATACAAGATCATGGCCAAGCAGGACGCGGAGGTTGGCCCCGCCATGCTGGGCATCAACCTGACCTATGAGACCACCGAGGCGGTGGCCGGTAAGGCGGCGCAGAACATCATACTGCCGGTCAGCCAGAAGATGGACATTTTGGCCGGTACGCCGGAGGTGTACGGCACACCCAGCAAGGATAAGGAAGCTACCATCTCCGTGCCGCTGACCAACATGGGCCGCGCCAAGGCTATGAATATCCGGGTGCTGGCCACGGACGGCATGACCGCCTCCACCCCCTGTTATGTGGGTGACCTGCTGGCAGGCGGCTCCACCAGTGCCGATGTAACGGTGGGCTTCTCCAAGATCGGCGCGTTTGTGGGAAAGATGATCCTCCAGTATGAGGACGCCAACGGCGAGACGTATTCTCAGGACATCTCCGTGCCTCTGAGCGTGGCGGAAAGCTCTGCGGATACAGATGCCAACAGCGTCAACGCAAATAAGGACGGCACAGGCAGCCGCTGGTGGCTGTGGCTGCTGGTGATTTTGTTGGTGCTGATCATCATTGCGATCATCGTCTATGTGATCATCCGCTATAAACGGGGCGAGATTGGGCCCGGTGCTGAAAACACCGCTGCCTTGGACGATTTTGACGACGACTTTGACGCAGACGGCGGCACCCCGGATATTGGAGAGAAGCCGCTGACCCACGATGGAAACAATAAGGACGGGAATGTATGAAGCCGAGAGATCTTTTTCACTACGGCTGTACGAACCTGTTCCGGCGCAAGACCCGCACGGCCCTGACAGCCCTATCCATGGCGGTGGGCGTCATGTGTATCGTGGTGCTGATCTCCGTGGGCCTGGGCTATGAGCAGGCGTACCGTGAGAGCATCGAGGCACTGGGCAGCCTGACAAAGATCGATGTGACGCCTGCCACCAGCGACTACGGACGCAAGGCGCTGCTGAACGACAAGGCGCTGGAGGCCTTCCGGGGCGTTGACGGTGTGGAGGCGGTAACGCCGGTCTATCAGCAGTCCGCCTACATCGTCTCCGGCAACTATGTGAACATGGTGCGCGTCTACGGCATTGACATGACCACAGCAGAGCGCTTCATGCTGACGCCGGAGCGGGGCGTTATGGCTGAGGACGGCACGCGCCTGCATCCGGAGGTGCTGTTCACCGACGACGTGGCGGCTGGCCTTGCCAACAAGGCAAAGGATTGGGAACTGGCAGTAGACGAGAATGGCAACGCCCTCATCGACCTGCTGGAAGTGCCTGTCCGCATGACCTTCGATTCCTCCAGCCTGACCGGCGAGCCGAAGGCTGACACCGACGGACGGGCGCTGCCCTCCAGCAACCTGTATACCCTGCGGGTGACGGGCATTTGCTCCACCCTGAACAACAACTTCGCCACCGCCGCGTTCATGTCCTTTGACCGCTTGCAGGAGATGACGCAGGCCAACGCCAATAACATGGGGGCCACCCAGACAAAAACAGCGGAGGAAAAGGCCAACGGCCCTACCTACGACTTGGTTTGGGTGAAGGTGAAGAACGTCAACGATGTGCAGCGCATTGTCAAGCTGATCCGCGACACGGGACTGAACACCTACTCTCTCAATGACATGCTGGAAACGGTGCGGACACAGTCCCGTCAGATTCAGGGAATGCTGGGCGCGCTGGGCGGTATCGCTGTCCTGATCTCCGCCATCTGTGTGGCAAACACCATGATGATGTCTATCACAGAGAGAACGAGGGAAATCGGCGTACTGAAGGTGCTTGGCACCATCCGGGGCGACATCTTCAAGATGTTCCTGACGGAGGCGCTGATCGTGGGCGTGATAGGCGGCGCGGCAGGCTTGGTGCTGAGCTTTATCGCCAAATGGCTGATACCGGTGATCTTCGCGTCCCAGGAGCTGCGGTGCGTACTGCCCTGGTGGCTGGCGGTCTGCGGCGTGCTGTTCGCAGGCGCGGTAGCCATTGCCGCCGCATGGATGCCCGCCCGTAAGGCGACGCTCATCAGCCCCAACGAAGCCATCCGCTCTGAGTGAGGAGGTAGCATTTATGAAAAAGATATGCTGTGCGATTCTGGCCGTGCTCTGCATCCTGCCGTGTCTGGCGGGCTGCGGAAAAAAGGATAAGTATGTAGAGTATCGTATAACCTTATCAGATGATCTTACTCAGCCTGGAACAGTTACCATGCAGTTTTATGATTACTATTTTGATATGGAGAAAGTCTCCATAGAAGATGTGCAGACCGGCGAAATTGAGACTAACTACTATGCCACGGGTACGTTTCTATCTGATACGAACTTAGCGAACCTCCCCGTACTGATCCACTTTAATGGAGATGTTCTTACATTGGACGGTACAATGGTCACCACGGCTTCTCACATTATGCTCATGCTCGATTTTTCTGAGGGCAAAACACACGAAATTGGCCTTGAGTTTGATGGGCTCACAAGAGTATTTGTTGCATCAGCCAGTTGCTCATAAATAATTGTGGGCAACATCAAAATAGAAGTGTTAAGGAATAGGAGGGAGTACCCATGCAGTAGTTAGGAATTGCAAGCCGATCCCCAAAGCCAGCTATTCTTTGTGGAGTGTGGATAGCTGGAGAGTCACGTACACTCCTGGAACAAATTTATTGAGGAGGATCAAAAGATGAAGAGATTCAAAAGTCTCTCCGCGCTGTTTCTTGCGCTTGTCCTTGCGTTAAGTCTCAGCGTCCCCGCGTTCGCGGCAACAGGTAACAACACGATCACGTCCATTAAGTATAATACCGAATCGTTTACGATTACCCCGTATACCTACACTGGTGATGATGGCGATGGCGAGAGCTTCACGGCTTATTCCTGCCACCTTGAGTCTGCTAACGTTAACAATTCTGTATTGGCGAACATGCCGCTTACGGTAACATATTCCGGCGGCACGCTGAAAAACGGAACTACCACCTATACCGGTGGCGGTACGGTGACAACCTATGTTAATGTTATCAACCGTGTTGCAGCACTGACGCTGACCAGCACCAACGGCGTAACCGAGACCTACTATATCAGCGCATGGAAAACAGGTACCACATTCTATGCTTCTGTGAGTGTCGAGTTTAATACTGCCTATGCGTTCTCTCAGACAGCGGTCAATACGAAGTATAAGGGTGCGAACACCACCCAGAACCCATATATGCAGGCGACCACCGCTACGCAGAAAGCGACTGCCCAGTCTGCGTATGAAGAGACCAATGATGCTTTTAAGGGTAGCACCTCCGACACTTTTAACGGTCTGAGCTATGGTTATACCGCGGCCGATATCATCACCCAGATCTGCAATGCGAAGGGTGTGTACATCTCTAATAGCAGCGGCTATATCTCCCAGATCGGCGCGCTTAATCAGGACACTGCCGGCCAGTATGTTCATCCTCAGTGGGGTGGCCCTTACGGCTCTGGTGGCTGGATGTTCAAGGTTTTACGTGGCAACGACGCGATTTACCCCTCCATTAGCGCAGGTTCTTTCTACCTGATGCCCGGTGATGTAGTCACTTGGCAGTATACCGCTGACGTTGGTTACGATCTGGGTGCGCCCATGTTCTAAGCGACACAGCACTTAAAAACTATTCCTTAACACTTGGGGGATGCCCGGTCCTTTCTGGGCCGGGCATCCCCTGCCAACATAAAGCGTGTGTATGCTATGAATAGGTAGGAGAAAATGACCACAAAAGATAAGACCAAAATTTGGATGGTATTGCTGGCATTGCTTGTGCTGATAGGGTCACTGAAGCCGGTCACGACTTATGCCGTCACCGGTGGCTTGGGTGTATTCCTCTACTGGCCAGGCGATTTTAGCTCAAACGGAGGCTTCCCCCAAAACACATATACCGACATACAGGTCTACTCCGAGGAGTACCCGGATGCAGGCTCAATGAACAAGGTGACAAATATTCAACCGGAGATTTTCTATATTGTCACTATCCCAGGACTGGACGCAGCCACGGCATCACGTAAGAGTTACGATTTAACACTGACTCTGAAGGAAAAAAACAATGACGCACCGGAACTAAAACTTCCTACAAACAATTACTATTTACCGGTTCGCGTTACATGGACCGCGAATGATGGACGGCAGTGCGATATTTTTATCATTGCGATCCCTGAAATTCGGGATTATTCCAAGGCGGATTTCAGTAAGCCTGCGCAAATGTACTTGGATCTGTTGCTTGGAAATGAATTGGACGACTTCTATAACAGCCTTGCCGCAACAAAAAAGGGTGTGGCTGGCGGTTATTATATTGATAATTATCGCTGTTTGATGCGAATACTTAACTCCACTAACTGGCTTTGTGCGGGTTTTCTCGATTCGTATAAAGATTACTATAGCAAATCTGAGGATGCACTTGCAGAAGTTCAGCAGACGCTTAACCAGGGCTGCTGGTTTTCTCCTGAGCAGGCAACCGCATGGTTTACCGACGTGCTGGGGTACTATTGGGAGTATTGTGAAGCACGCATTGAAAAGCCAGAGCTGCTGTCGCTGCAGGTCATGGGTGTCGATGCGGTCAAGGTGTCTGAGTCGGAGTATTCTCTATGTCTGCCAGAAGGCGTGAACTGGAAAAAGGCTTCGTCCTCGATCGAGTATCGCGCAAATACCATCAACGTTTTTGAGACAAAGGGAAATTGGACTCCGGGCGCGGGAATAATGCTGCTGCTGAGTGCAAGAGATCCTGCGACAAACACGGTATATAACTCCGGCGCTAACGGTTATGTGCAAGGCAGCTATTATCTGCGGCTGAGTTCGAGTACGGATGCGCCGGAATTCTCGGTACATTCCTTCCAGATCAATGACCGCATGGCAAGCATTGACGAGGAAAACCTTACGATCTCATTGCATTTTGCTCCGAACTGGTTGCCGGAACAGATCCCTCAGATTACCCGTTCTGGAACAGGCCATGAATTCCTGGGTGCCGATGGGAACCCCGTAGAGCCTGACGGAAAAGGTCAAATCGACTTTTCAAAGGCCAAAAGGCTGCGCTTATATGAGGATCTGACGTCATATGCGCAGGCGGGGAAAGATACCGAGGGACTGTCTTACCACAAGGACTATGAGCTAAATTTCACGCAGGGCGATTCCGCTGAATGTGAGTTGTTGTCCTACTCCGTCGGTGTGGCGGGTGAGCAGATCGATTGGAGTGCTGACGGCAAGACGATCACGGTAACGATTCCCTACGCCACGGACTGGAATACGCTCAAGAGCAGCTATACCATATCCTATGACGCGACCGTCGCCACGCCGAATGGTGAGGATTTTGAACGCTCCGAGACGACACCTATCCAATATACGGTAACTGCGGAGAATAGAAAAGACCAACAGACTTATTCTGTTATTGTAAAGAAGGTCCCCCCTGCCACCGGCAATGAAATCGAGAGCTTCTACTGCGGATCGTTGGAAGGCACGATCGACGATGATGCAAAGACAATAACGCTTGAGCTGCCGGAAGGGTCTACCAAGCGCTTCGCTCCGCAGATCACAATTTCCGAATTTGCCGTTGTTGAGCCAGCCAGCGGTGTACTTCAGGATTTCACCGAGCCGGTTCCCTATACCGTTACCGCACAGAACGGCGATACCAGGACGTACAAAGTCATTGTAACGGTCTCTACGCAGCGAAGAGAAAATCCTGATAAATCGGCCTATCAGGCTAAGTTGGACGGAATCATCGATAAATATCGGGAGAGCGCGGTAGACGACTGGGAGTGGATGCAGCTTGGCATCTACGAAAATTTGCCGCAGGACAACGGGCCGAACACCAACAACGGGTTTGATATTGTCAAAGAGATCAAAGACTTGAACGTTGGCCCGAAAGGTAGAATGACAGACATCGCCAGACTGACGATGCTCCTGACCTCAAGAGGGTATGATTGTTCAAACCTTGCCAAGTATAACGGCGGCAAGCCCTTTTTGGATGGAAGCAACAATGAGATAGACAACCTCGTTGCAAATATTGCGTCCACAACTGACGGTGGTGTAAACGGCAGAATTTTCGCATTGTGTGCGCTGGACATGGGCAATTATACGCTTCCCGCCAATGGGGCGAGAAGCAGGGAGTCCTTGTTGGAGCAGTTACTCAATCATGAATATGGGTCGGACGGCTATGACGTTGATATGGTCGGTATGCTGATGTACGCTATTGCGCCGTATCAGGAGGTTTCTGGTTATGAAGAACGGACAAAGGCAAAACTGGACGAGGGTGTCGAAGCCATTTTGAAAGAAATGCGTGAAGACTACACGTTCCACTCTTGGGGAACCGTAAACAGCGAGTCTGTTGCACAGGTCATTTGCGCATTGGCCTCTTGTGGCATTGACCCTTATTCTGACCCCCGTTTCGGGGACGGTGACCGCACGATCCTTACACAGTGGATGGATATGTTTTCCACGCCGGATGGTTTTAAGCATGTGCAGAGCGAATCTGCCAGCAACCTGCTGGCGACATACGAATCCTGTTATGCCTTACAGTGGTATCTTGGTTTCCTGGAAAACGGCGGAGCGGGACATCCGTACTATCTGTATTATCATCGATATGATTTCTCCACTGTGCTTTCTTCGGAAGCCGACATACTGGAATTCTCTATTGAGGGTCAGAAAGGTGTCTTCGGAGAGGAAAATGGTCAGAACACCATTTCTGTTACCTTGCCCAAGGGAATGCCCCTCCAGAATATAACGCCCGATTTCACCTTGTCAGTGGGCGCAATTTTGGAGGCTCCAACGATCCCCGTTACACTCGCTGAGGGTGCGGCCCAGCCGTTCACTGTGCTGGCGGAGGATGGCCAGACCAGAAAAACCTATTATGTCACGGTTGCATTTGGTGATGTGGATCCGGCAGGCGCGAAGCTTGATACTTCGACCATAGTCCTGCAAGATGCCAATCAGCGCAATCTTGATATTCTGGACAAAGCCGTCACAGTGAAAGAGGACGGCGCGGACGTTTTGCTGACGGTCAGCAGTGGCATTGACGTAACAAAGCTGCGCGTTATCGCCAACATCTCTTATGGCGCGAGTGCCTCGCCTGTCTTGGATGGCTCTGTGAACCTTGACCTTTCGGATTGGACGGAGTTTACCATTACCTCTGCGGATGGCAAAAACCACGCTGCTTATCGAATCAAGGTGCAAGCGAAAACGGTAGCCTCCATCACGGCATTTTCGCTGACGATCAATGGCACGGTCTATGACGGAGACATTGACGACGTAAGCGGCACGATCTCTGTGACTGGTGTGGACGACAGCAATCTGACTACCACAAAGTTTGCGCCGGACATCACGCTGGGCGCTGGCACAACGGTGTGCAGCCCGCTGTCTGGAACCGAACAGGACTTCTCTGCACCTGTCACCTATACGGTCGCAGGACGTGATGTAGAGAGCCGTACCTATACGGTTCGGGTAACGAACACGGCAGGCAGATTGATCTCTGCCTCCGGAGAGACGCCAACACCGTCCAGTTCTGCCAGGATCGAGAAGTTTACGGTGCTGGGTGTAGACGGTGAGATCGATCACACCGCTGGTACGATTGAGGTCGTACTGCCGAACGGGACGGATGTAACTGCGGTAGCACCTGTGGTCACTGTGCCTGCTGGCGCGGTGGTAAGCCCTGTGTCCGGTGAAGTGGTGAATCTGTCCACACCGCTTACCTATACCGTGAGGCTTGGCAGCGAGACGCGATACTATGTTGTTCGCGTGGTGTATCAGCGCAGTACCTCGCAGCAGCTTTGGGACAAGGTCTCTGAAGATAATACGGTAACCGATCATCAGGAGAGCCGCAGCACACACCGGTTCTCGTAAGGAAGGTCAGACCGATGATGGAGAATATAATCACTATTAAATGAAGGTGGGAATTTAATGAAAAAAAGATTCATTCCCCTATTGGCACTTTTGCTGTCGCTATGCATTATTGTGCCTGTATCTATCGCGCAAATAATGGCGGCAGGTGCAGTTCAGATCAATGTTACCGCCAAAGGCGGCAGTGTAGTAATTGGCGATAAAACGGTGAAGGATGGCGGGAAGCATTCGGTTTCACAAGAGTCAGAAGAAGATAAAGATATAACTGTAGACATAAAGGCAGTGCCTGATGAAGGCTATGTTTTTGGAAGCTGGTCTGTGGATAGTGGAACTATTGAGAATGCAAAGGCCGAAAATACCAAGTTAACTGTTAAAGTTGATAAGTCGTCTGTTACCCTTACCGCGAATTTTGTAAAGACCGTAGGTATCCAAGCAAAGAGCAGCAACGATGCATGGGGTACAGTTACCGCAAGCGCGGAGAAGGCGGTACCCGGTGGGGCAGGTGTCACGCTGACAGCCACACCGCAGGACGGTTACCGGCTGGATGGCTGGACGGTCTCCTATACCAATGGCGATCCTATGGTTGATTACAGCAGCCGGGTCACTATCTACACGCTGACCGAAGACGAGGGCAACAACACGGCAACACTGGCTATAAGCGAAACGAACACCGAGGCGAAGCCTTTGACTGTAACGGCGCATTTTGAAAAGGCAGATGCCGGGCACTTCCTTAGTTACGATTACTGTGAGCTGCAGCCGCTGGTCTTCGAACTGCTTCCTGGTACCAACAACAAGGCTACAAGTATCACGGGGTGGTCGAACGATGCGAGTGAAGACATCGTAGTGATATTTGATAAACGCGGCACCAACAACAGTGTCACAGCCTTGCGCGGCTATACGATATGGGGCGGCCTCAAGCGTGTGGCTGATGGCGTGACGTTTAAGTTTGACAGCACGGATGCAACGGACTACACAAAGGGTTCAGGCATGGTTGGCCAGAAGCTCAAGATTGGCGCAGATGCTTACGAAGTAGGCTTCACAATGACCGACAAGGATGGCAAGTTGAAGAAGGGCACCATTCTGCTGCAATACCCCGGTCGTGCGCAGGTAGAAGCGGAGAATGGCAAGCTGGAGTATAGCGGGACAGAATACGAAAATGGCGATGTGATCACGTTTACTCCCGAAGCCGAAGTGACGGTCTCCGCGAAAGCGGCGGATGGGTATCATCTGAAAGAGTGGATCATCAACGGTACAACATATGCGGGTACAGAAGATGGCTCCGCGACCTTCACCGTTCCCAACAAGTTCTTCTCTATCAAGCCTGTCTTTGAAAAGACCCTGGCAGCCGTAACCATCACGGCGACGAGCAACAATGATGCATGGGGTACAGTTACCGCAAGCGCGGAGAATGCCGTACCCGGTGGATCAGGTGTCACGCTGACAGCCGAGCCGAAGGAAGGCTACCGGTTGGATGGCTGGACGGTCTCTTACACCAATGGTGATCCTATGGTTGATTATAGCAGCCGGTTCACTATCTACACGCTGACCGAAGGCGAAGGCAATACGGCAACACTGGCTGTAAGCGAAACGAACACCGAGGCGAAAGCTCTGACTGTAACGGCGCATTTTGAAAAGGCAGATGCCGGACACTTCTTTAGCTATGATTACTGTGAGTTGCAGCCGCTGGTCTTCGAACTGCTTCCTGGTACCAACAACAAGGCTACAAGTATCACGGGGTGGTCGAACGATGCGAGTGAAGACATCGTAGTGATATTTGATAAACGCGGCACCAACAACAGTGTCACAGCCTTGCGCGGCTATACGATATGGGGCGGCCTCAAGCGTGTGGCTGATGGCGTGACGTTTAAGTTTGACAGCACGGATGCAACGGACTACACAAAGGGTTCAGGCATGGTTGGCCAGAAGCTCAAGATTGGCGCAGATGCTTACGAAGTAGGCTTCACAATGACCGACAAGGATGGCAAGTTGAAGAAGGGCACCATTCTGCTGCAATACCCCGGTCGTGCGCAGGTAGAAGCGGAGAATGGCAAGCTGGAGTATAGCGGGACAGAATACGAAAATGGCGATGTGATCACGTTTACTCCCGAAGCCGAAGTGACGGTCTCCGCGAAAGCGGCGGATGGGTATCATCTGAAAGAGTGGATCATCAACGGTACAACATATGCGGGTACAGAAGATGGCTCCGCGACCTTCACCGTTCCCAACAAGTTCTTCTCTATCAAGCCTGTCTTTGAAAAGACCGGAGATACTCCCCAAGGTCCCGGCTGTGCTACGGTGGATGCAGAGCACGGCAAGCTGGTGTATAACGGCAAGGAATACAACAACGGCGACGTGATTGCCTTTACTCCCGGCAAAACAGTGACTGTATTTGCCAGAGTAGACGAGGGCTATTATCTAGACGGATGGAGCATTCCAGATGCAAATGTAGAAGACAAAAATGTTTATGAGGATTCTGTGACATTTGTCGTTCCTGACGCAGCTTTCACTATTAAGCCCATCTTTGAAAGCAAGGAAGGAAAAGTAGAGCTGAATTTCCATGCCATTAACACGGGAAAGGATGTAGATCGCCCCAACGCCTTTGGCGAAAATGGCTGGATAGGTGAACTCAGTTGTTATCCCTTCCAGTTCTACACATTTGATGCCCAAGATCTCACGATTGATGAAGTAATTGCAAAGAAGAGCCGGGGCGAACTAGATAATCTTTATGAAGCGGGCTTCACTGGGTTAATGGCAAAATGGCCGCTTTATATTGAACGAGGGATCGGCATCCTTGTCGAGGCGAATACATATCCGGCATTTCCTGCGGGCGTTGACAGCAAAGCAACCTATATTTGCGAAGGTCTGACATCGACAGCTACAAATAAGCTGGGAGACCTGGTTCGCTATGAGGATTCCCAGTACAGAATACAGAACAGCAGACTGTATATCGCTTTTGTTGCGAACGAGGATGTCATTGTTAACGCAAAGTTCCACGAGCTTGGTTATTATCCGTTCAAGGCTGTATCCAACGATGAAACCATGGGAACCGTAGAAATTACCCCGGAATGCCTTGCGGGTGGAACACAGCAAGAGGCAACGCATGTAGTCATGCGAGCGATACCGAAGGATGGCTACAGATTTAAGGAGTGGATCGAAGCTGATGGCAGCACATATCTGTCAGCAGAACAGAAAATGCTTCCGATAGCTCAGTTTGTGTTTGGAACCAAAGCGGCATCCTTTACAGCTGTATTCGAGAAGAGTGCAGATTCTCAGCCGCTGCCGATTCAAGCAACGTCCAACCCCGAAGGTAAGGCAACCATTGAGGTCAAGGCGAATGGAATGGCTATTACCTCGGCAAAGGAGGACACATCTGTTGTTGCGTCCGTTGCAAATGTGGATGAGTATTATGAATTCGACCACTGGGAGATCACAACAGCTACAGAGGCCGCAGTGTCGCTTATTTCTGAGGAGGACTGCAGAAACAGTAGTGTTGAGTTTACTATGCCGTCCGTGACGGAGGGTGTCCGTATAAAGGCAGTCCTGAAGGAGCGGTATGTAACACTCAGCTGGGAGGTCATGAAGGGAGGCGGCAGTGGCTATCAAGGTGCTTCCGACCTTGCAAATGTGGAGGTATCCGTAAATGGTTCGTCGGTAAGCAATTATACCAAGGTCAAGAAAGACGATGTGATAAGCTTTTCAGTGACTGTCAATGACACTGATAAGTATGTGTTCGAAAAAGTTGGAAAACGAGTTTTCCGCACCGGTAGCACACGCATAGAAGAAACCTTTACAGAATATTCCGGTACTTTTAAGCTCACAGAGTGGACGAGTATTAGTTTGTTCGTGTGTTTGAATGACAAAACCGAGGAAACTGCCCGGCATGACATCATGCTGACACAGGCGACAGGCGGTACGATCACATCTTCCAACTCGACTGCACAGCCGAACACGACCGTCACGCTGACCGCTGCTCCCGATAGCGGCTACACGCTGAAGAGCTGGATCGTGAAGGACGAACAGCAGAAGAGCATTGCTGTCACCGAAGATAAGACTAACAGCAATGTTGGTACTTTCACGATGCCTAAGAGCAATGTCACGGTAACGGCAGAGTTTGAGTCCACGTCGGAGATTACACCGACGATCACATCTGTCGCACTGCTGCAGGGTAAGGCCGGTAATGAACTGGCAACGGGCGTTCTGTCCGGCGACAAGTGGACGATCACCATTCCCGATACCGTGTCGGCAGAGACGGTTGAGCTGATCCCCGAAGGCACGTCCGGCCTGTTTCTGAAAATCGTGACGCCCACCGGCGTAACAGTAAAGCAGATGGACGGCGGCGGCAGCTGGGCAGGCGACTGGTCTAAGGGTGACATTGTGTGCTGGATGCCGGTAGGCGAAGAAGTTACTTTCCGGGTAATTGCAGGAACGGCCACCAAGGACTATGCGATTAAGTTGGTCTATTCCGGTTCTCCGTTACTGTCCGATGGCTCCGCCACCCGCAGCAGCAAGACCGCCGCAACGGTGACGTTCACCTCCAATGTGGCAGGCACCTACTACTATAAGGTAGTGGATCACGATGCAGCGGCTCCCACGGTGGATGAAATCAAGAAATCTACCACCCATGGTACAGCCAGCGCGGGTGAGACGACCTTCACCATCAGCAATCTGACCGGGGATGCCCGTGATGTCTACATCGTGGTCGTGGCAGCCAGCGGCGAGAGTGCACCCCTGAAGATCGGGATCCCCGCTTACGAACCAAATCCCGGTAAGTACACCATTACAGTGAACACCCCCAAGGGCGGTACCATCATCCCCAACCGCACCAGCGCCAATGAGGGCGATGAGATCATCGTTACCGTAACGCCCGATGATGGTTATCAGATGGTGGAAGGCTCTCTGACCTACACGCTGGCGATAGAAAACGGTAAGACGGTGAAGATCACCAACAACCGCTTTACCATGCCCGAAGGTAATGTGACCATCAGTTGTCAGTGGGAGACAGCCGCGACGACCTCCACGGGTATCACAGCCTTCTCCATCAATGGTGTGGCCGCCGCGGTAAACAACACCACCAACACCATTACCATCACCATGCCCCGCGGCACGGATGTGACGAAGCTGACCCCCGTCGTCGCCACCAACGGCGTCAAGTCTCTGACGCCCGGTAACGGCGAGACGGTGAACTTCACCAATGCCGTGACCTACACCGCCGCCATGGAGGATGGCAGCAGCAAGACCTATACTGTCACGGTCTACGTGGACAAGGGGACGCTGGCCGATCAGTTCTGGGATAAGCTGACGGATTTCGCCACCCAAGTTCCCTGGTGGCAGTATGCCGAAAAGCAGCAGAGCACCAGCAAATATCCCAAGTATTGGTAAGTAGTTTTCTCTACGCAAGGGAGGCTGCCGGCAACGCCGGCAGCCTCCTTCTTATTTTCCATCCTTCGCTGCTACGAACCAGCGGCCTTTTTCAAACCAGAGATAACTCTCCCTGCCCCGTATGCGGCAGGTATATCTCTCTCCCACGCCGCCTACACTTTGGCAGGCTGCGCGGCGCACGTCCAGTATCTTGTCGATATGATATCTGCGCATTTCGTCAAACTCGATCTCGATAGGACGCATCTTCCCGTTGGCGTCAAAATGCACCGTCACCGGCACATACTTCTTTTCAAGTTCCATGGATATTCCCCCTATCCTGCGAAGTAGCCTATCGGATGCACGGTATGGTCATCCTTGGGATTGATGCAGCCCAATGCCGGGTCAGACATGGTGATGGCGCGGCGCACACTCATATAGCCATATCGCTGCCGCAGCCTGTCCATGGTCACATCGATTTGTTCCCACGCGCCCCGATGCCTATCGTTATCAAAAAGCGACGTTTGTATACCAATAGTCGCATCTACCAGATCGGCGCCGCGCACACCAATGCTGCGTACCGGCAGCGTCCACAGATAGCTGCGGCGAAACAAGTCAAAGGCCACCTCCGCGATCTCCGCACTGGAGCAGGTGGGAACTGCCAGTTTCTTTTGCCGGCAGTACCAATGCAGCTCCGTATCCCGGACAGCAACTTCGACCACCGTACACTTTGATGCCAGCTCCCGCATTCTGCTGGCTACACTTTCCGCCAACAGATACAGCATGAGACGCACATCATCGTCGCTCACCAGATCGCGCGGCGTGGTGGCGCTGTTGCCTACCGATTTTATGGCACGGATATGATCACTGCGCTGCACAGGCGATACATCAAGCCCGTTGGCGAAAGTGTGCAGCACCAGCCCCATTTTCCCCAGCTTGTATTCCAAAAGCTTCGGCGACGCCTCGGCAAGCTGCCCGATGGTATAAATCCCAACACCGCGCAGCTTGCGCTCTGTGGCAGGACCAACATAGAGCAGATCGGATGCTGGCAGCGGATAGACAATTTCTTTATAGTTATCCCGCTCGATACGGGTGATGGCGTCCGGCTTTTTATAGTCACTACCCAGCTTCGCCGTGATCTTATTGTCGGAAACGCCGATGCTGGCGGTGATCCCCAACTCAAACTTGATCCGCTCGCTGATCTCTTCAGCAATACTCACGGCCGAACCGAACAGACCGACGCTGCCGGTCACATCCAACCAGCTTTCATCAAGGCCAAACGGTTCGATCTGGTCGGTGTATTTCTCGTAAATCTCGCGAGCCATCTTACTGAATCGGATATACTCCCTCATATCGGCAGGCAGCACCACCAGATCGGGGCAAAGCTGCTTCGCCTGCCAGATGGCCATGCCGGTTTTGACGCCACGTGGCTTTGCTACATAGTTGGCAGTAAGGACGATTCCGTGACGGGCTTCTGGATCACCGCAGACTGCCACCGGCTTTTGCCGCAGTTCAGGGTGCCGCTGACATTCCACAGATGCATAAAATGCATTCATATCTACGTGTAGAATATGCCGTCCCATCTATCCGTCCTCCTCTCAGTTTTCTCAAGCATTATAATAGAACATAAGTTCTATATGCACAAGAGGTAAATACTGTCGGCACAGCTCATGACTGTCATTTTGACGACACAAAATATAGGAGGCATATCTGCACAGTTCTTACATCAGTTGTGTGGTGATGGACATGTACTCAGAGATAATGGCAGGCCTGCAAGGAAAAATTCTATGCTTTATACAAAAGCCTTACCCCCAAACGGCACCGTTTAAAAATCTTCAATTCTTATCAAAAATGCGGAGAACCTATCGGCGATTCCGGCTCCCGCGTTGTATCCGGCACGATTCTATGAGAGAAACGCCTCGCATCTGCGGCAGTCATTATCCGGAAGCAACGATGCCCTTTGACGCGCTTTTTAGTTGCAGAAACAACAAAAAGCGGTCAGAAATTGTGCAAAAAAACATTGCCTGTCACCAGAAACTTTGGTACTATGAGAATGAAAAAGTGTCGATTGTTGGTACGTGTCCCGCCGAGAGGAGATATCCTATGAACGTGACCGTTGCGGATTGCCTGAGACTTCCCACACTGCGTGAAGCGCAGCTAGTCGCCGGTGCAAAAGGGTTGGATCGTGCGGTGTCCTCCGTCAGTGTGCTGGAGTGGCCGGAGACAAATCTATTATCTGACGAGTTAATTGTCGGAAACGAACTGGTTATATCTGCTCTCGTGACCATTAAAGATGATGTTGCCCGACAGTGCTGTGTATTGCGGCATTTGCGAAGCATGGGCGCGGCAGGACTTGTTCTGTTTTACGTTGGGGTCTTTATTCCTCAGATCGACGATGCACTGATTGCCGTTGCGGATGAGATCAACCTCCCGCTGATTGCCATGCCCTTTGGCCGCATGGACTTCCGATACTCGGATATGATCACGGATATAGTCGAGTATATCCACAAGCGGCGAATGCAGGGCAATTATTATACCGCCGAGGTGATGAACAGCATTGCGCTTTTGGAGCCACAGCAGCGGAACATCAACACCGCCTTGCGCCTGCTGTCCGACCGTATGCGCTGTACTTTGCTGCTGACGGATCGGTATCTGGAACGAAGGGGCGCGGCGGCATGGCCGGTTTCCAACCAATGGGACTACCCGGCGCTTTTGCAGATGCTGCAAAAGCGGAAGACTCTATCAAAGGAACAGCAGACAATGGAATTGGAAGGCCACAGTTTCAAACTGTGGGATATACCCGTTCCGTCAAAGACCCATCGAGGGATGCACCTGCTGGCGCTGGACGAGTTTGACCAAATGGATCCTGAAAAGCTGCAGCAAGCAGTAGATGTTGTTGCGTTATTCTTGAACATCTGGGACAAAGGCACTTATTATGACGGTACAGATGCGCTGGTAGAAGCGGTCCTGACAGACGATCCCGCCAAAATGCGTAGACTCGCACAGCAAATGGGCATTTCCATAAGTGCCGTTAACACCATGTGGGTTTTGCAGCTTACGGATCTGAGAACAGGGCAGGAGCTGACCGCCAGCCAAAAGCTGGACGTTGTCCTGAAGCTGAAGGTGTACCTGCAGGAGCACCATAAGATCGTCATCGTTGATAGCTACGGCACCTATATTGTCGCCTTGACCGACGGGATGCTGCTTGAGGAAAATACGCGGGAGATGGGTGAGGATTTTGTCTCCCTGCTTGAAAAAGAGGGATATGCTGCACGCGGCTGTGTCTTCGACGATCTTGAGAACACATCGCAGGCCCGCGATGCATATAATCGGATGATACGCTGCTTTGCAGAGCTCTGCGCTGTGTATCCGCGGCGCAAGATCTATTCAGACAGTGATGTGCGCTATGTGCAATCATGTATCGACTCCGTGAAGCAGGGGGAAGATGCGGTAGCAGACTGTCTGCTGCCCATCAGGAAGCTGAAGGATACTGCGGACGGTGATATCCTGATTGAGACGCTATGCACTTATCTTCTTGATGCGGAATCCAACACGCAGAGCACAGGCACCTTGCTATATCTTCATAAAAATACCGTGCATTACCGGCTCAATAAGATCCGGAGCGTTTTGAAATGTGATCTGGCACAGATGCCCGCAACGCTGGCGGTATATAAAGCTGCGGTGGTCTACCGTATTTTGAAAGGGATTTAGGAGATACTTACAACTTAACAAAGCAAGATGCACAAAGAGGGGCTGCCAAAACAGTCCCTCTTTGTTTCTGCGACCAATGAAACGATGAAATCCTTAGTTGGCTATCCGATGACCTATACACCGAGACTCTGTATACTTTTAAGCAGAGATGGCGGGAACGCCACAAAAATTAAGAATATGGAGGAACTCGAAATGTCTACTGTTTTGTCACGTCAGGATATTATCAACATCATCTATGGTGCCACCGTCCTGGGTGCCGGCGGTGGTGGTTCTGCCAGCTCCGGTTTGGAGATGCTGGAGAACTACATCAAGAAACATGGTGATCCGAAGCTCCGCATGATCTCCACTGGTGAGATGAATGTCAACGCCTATGCCGCTGTGACCGCAGGCATGGGTTCTCCCGTTGCACTGAAGGACATTGACTTTACGCCCTACGCCGTCAACGCCTACAACGCTCTGGTGGATATGGCTGCGACCATGGGTCGTACCCTGAGCTATACGATTCCCGTTGAGATCGGCGGCTTCAACACCTTCGTTCCCATGCTGATCGCCATGATGAACGATATCCCCGTCATTGATGCAGACGGTGCTGCCCGCGCTGTTCCCGCTCTGGACACGCTGCTGCTGCACGTCAACGGCCTGGATACCTCTCCTTTGGCTATGGCCGACCACAAGAACAACCGCCTGACCATTGAGCTGGCCGATCCCCGCGATGCACACGAGGCCGAGGTCATCGGCAGAAACATCTGCGTGGCCTTTGATATGATGGCCGGTCTGTCCGGCTGGATGGTCAATCAGGCGCAGATTGAGGCCGCTATCGGCAACGGCACCATTACCCGTGCCAAGACCGTCGGCGAAGTGATGGCCACGTATAAGACCGAGAACACCACCGAGAATTTCTATGCGTATCTCGCCAAGCATTCCAGCCTGAAGTGCCAGGCCGTTTGCCGCGGTAAGATCACCAAGGTGGAAACAAAGACGGCGGGCGGCTTCGATTATGGCACCGCCACTGTCGCGGGTGAAGACGGCTCCACCTATATGGTTCTGTTCCAGAACGAGAATCTGGTCATCTACAAGGATGGCATCGTGGTCATGACCGCCCCCGACATCATCTCCTTCTACGAGATCAATGATGGTATGCCTCTGACCAATGCTGATACCAAGGAGGGTCAGTATGTGGACATCGGCATTATCGAGGTGGATGAACGCTGGTGGAAGAACGGCGAGGCCGCCATCAACGATGTGTGGGCTCCCTACTTCAAGAACGTGGAGTACACCGGCAGAATCGTTCGTTATCCCGCCAAGTAAGCGCATTCCTGCAGAACCCGACAACAGCGAGCTTCCTTACATCGACGAAAAGCCGGGGACGGGGCACAGTTCCCGTTCCCGGCTTTCTGTCTAAATGAGAGCATTCCCCGTCCCTACATTTTAGAGAGAGGAGAATAACAACATGGAAGAAAACAAGACCAATGTAACGGAAACCAAGCAAGAGGATAAGGGCTTATCCCAGATCCAACCCAACGAAAAACGCTCATGGTGGAGTATCGCCTTTATCTGGGTAGGCACCATGATCTGCATCCCCATGCTGATGGTGGGCGGCATCTTCGGCAGCGTGCTGACGATGAGCTCCATCTTTTGGGCCACCCTCATCGGGTTTGCCATCTGCTGCACCATGATGATCCTGGGCGGCATTGTCGGCTCTGACACCGGTCTGAACGCCACCATGTGTTCCACCAGAGCCTTCGGTATGACAGGTGCCAACTTCACAATGGCGCTGGTTATCTTTATCTGTGAGGCAGGTTGGTTCGCCGTGCAGACCGCCACCTGCGCCGTGGCCTTCAACACGCTGATGCTGCATCTGGGCGTGGAGTTCCCCTTCTGGCTGAGCTGCGTCGTTTGGGGTGTCGTCATGTTCATCACCGCCGTTTACGGCGTGAAGTGGATGGCGGTTCTGAATTATATCGCCGTTCCGCTGCTGGTGCTGCTGTGCGCCTATGGCGGCATCCATTCCATCAACACCGCCGGTTGGGGCAACATCGCCTCTGCCGTTTCGGAGAACCTGATGCCCCTGCCCGCCGCGATCTCCACCGTTATCGGCCTGTTCGCGCTGGGCGCTACCTGTAACTCTGACTATACCCGCTACTGCAAGACCCGCGGTGACGTGGTGAAGGCTACCCTGATCGGCGTTATGCCTGCGGCTCTGCTGATGATCCTGGTGGGTGCCATCATGTCCATCGGCACAGGCAACTACGACGTGGCCGCCATGTTCGCAGGTCTAGGGCTGCCTATCGTTGCCATGCTGGTGCTGATCCTCGCCACATGGACGACCAACACCGGCAACGCCTATATGTCCGGTCTGGCCGCCTGCAAGATGTTCTCCATCAAGG
>OBLG01001064.1_pt1 | contig 23581 bp, 17 predicted proteins | sample 1517451 | NCBI WGS metagenome assembly OBLG01 (sample SAMN04571694, study PRJEB22368) | human gut metagenome | biome: human gut; material: stool | host: Homo sapiens | place: Luxembourg | collected 2012-06-29
GGGGACCCCGCGGGATACTGTGTACCCGTGGGGAAAAGGCGCACACAAGCAAAAGAGTGAGCGTTATCGCAGGCGATAATGCGATTTCAAAAGCGCAGTGTGCGCCGTATATCCCGGAAGGGTTACCTTGTTTTAAAACTATGCAAAAAAATGCATTTCAGGTATAAAAAAAGTCCTCATAAAACTATGAGGACTTTTTGATATTTCGTTGATTATTACTTGTCGGACGATTCGTCCTTTGCTTCTTCAACCGCCTGGAATTCCACCGTCGCGGTTTTGTCTTCATCTTCGAGTCCGAGTTCTTCGACTGCTTCGTCGACTGCTTCGCTGTCAGCCACGACTTCGTCTTTTCTGACGCCGGGGAGTTTGTCGTCCGTGTCATACGTTACGCCTTCGCCCACGACCGCGATGCTTTCACCGTCTTTGACTTCGCCCTGTTTTTCTTTCTTGGTTTTGATGGAAAGAATGACGTTGGTAAGGATACCTACGATAAGAGCGGTTGCGATGTTGGTGATGGTGATGATTGCTTTGCCCTGCGTTGCAAGACCGAATTTAAGAGCGAGTCCGCCGATACCCGTAATAAGGATTGCTGATACGACGAAGAGGTTTTTGCTTTCGCCGAGGTCAACGTTTTGCAGCATTTTAAGACCGCTGACTGCGATAAATCCGTAGAGCGCCAGGCATACGCCGCCAAGTACGCAGACGGGGATTGTTTCGATAAGTGCGATGAACGGGCTGAAAAACGCGATTATAATCGCGATAACAGCCGCGCCGATTATGGTGTAAATCGAGGCGTTTTTGGTGATTGCCACACAGCCGATGCTTTCGCCGTAAGTGGTGTTGGGGCAGCAGCCGAAGATTGTGCCGACGGTCGTTCCGAAGCCGTCGCCGATGAGCGTGCGATGAAGACCGGGGTCTTTAAGAAGGTCTTTTTCGATGATGGTGCTCATATTTTTGTGGTCCGCAATATGTTCCGCAAAAACAACCAGCGATACGGGGATGAACAGAAGCGCGATTGCGCCGACGCCCGCGCCGGTAAGTCTTGCGGTGCCGTTAACGGATTCCTTAATTGCTTCGATAATCGCAAGGTGCGGATAATCGAGGAATGCGGTGACGCCCGTGAATTTGCCGTCTTTTACGAAGTTTTCGACAAGCGGAGTCCAGTTGACGATTTTGAGATATTCGACGTCGCATGCGTATCCGAAGATGGAGAAGAACGATGCGAGAAGGTAACCTGCGCCGATACCGATGATGAAAGGCATAAGTTGCATTTTTTTGCTGCCCTTGCAGGATACAAAAACCGTTACGAAGAAGGCAAACAGACCGCAAAGGATTGCGACAAGGTTGTAAGATTGTCCGCTGCCGCTTGCAGTGGTAAGGTTGCTGATTGCGCTGCCCGAAAGACCTAAGCCGATAAGAGCAACCGTGGGCCCGATGATGACCGCGGGCATAAGTTTGTTGATCCATTCAGTGCCTTTCTTCCAGACGATAAAGGCAAGTATGCAGTATACAGCGCCTGCGAATACGCCGCCGAGAATAATTCCCCACCAGCCGTATTGAGTTGCGCCTATCAACGCCGAGATAAACGCGAACGAGCTTCCGATGAACATCGGGCTCTTTTTCTTGGTAACCCATACGTAGAACAGGGTTGCGATACCTGCGCCGAAAAGTGCGGCAGCAGGGCTCATGTTGACGCCGTTTCCCGAGGAAAGAATAGGCACGAGAATCGTCGCGCATACGACCGCCAAGAATTGTTGAAGCGAGTACACAAGCGTTTGTTTGAAGGACAACTTGTCTTCAACGTTGTAAATCATCTTCATAAGTAACAATCTCCTTTAAAATTTATTTATATTTTGATATATCAGAGTGAAAACAGGTCGACGGCGATTTTCTCGTCATAGGGCGGTATCATTACCCTTACGACCTCCTGCTTGGACGTTGGCAGGTTTTTGCCGACGTAGTCCGCGCGTATCGGAAGTTCGCGATGGCCGCGGTCGATAAGCACGGCAAGTTGTATCGTGCGCGGACGTCCCAGCGTGAACACGGCGTCGATTGCGGCGCGCGCCGTCCTTCCGGTAAACAAAACGTCGTCAACAAGGACGACGTCTCGTCCCCTTACTTCAAAGGGAACGTTGATTTTTTCGATAACGGGAGTTTCGCTTTTTTCCGCAAGGTCGTCACGATAAAGACTTATATCGAGTTCACCCACGTCAAGCGACACGCCTTCGTATTTTTTCACGTTTTCGGCAATTATTCCGGCAAGGGGGATACCACGGCTTTTAATGCCGATAAGCACGACGTTTTCCAGGGAGTCGTTTCTTTCGATAATCTCGTGCGATACCCTTTTAAGCGCGCGGGCGACAGCCGTATCATCCATAATGTTTGCCTTAATTTCCATAAAACCTCAAAAAAAATCTTGCGTCGAGACACGCAAGATATGATACACCTGTTTATTGTATGATAACCTTGTATGCCTCTCTGGACATAATTAAAGATTTCTGTTAGGGTTATAATAACACAAGCGGCATTTTTTGTAAACCGTTTTTAAGAAGGAAAAGAAAATTTTTTTATTATTATTTTTTTGAAAATATCGCGCTTCTTCTCGCCTTCGAAATTTACCCGCCGCCCTTCATTTTCATTATATAAACAATATAATATATAATATATAATATTAAACATTAAAAAGCGTCGGGGTGTCCCGACGCTTTGAAAATGGTTTCCCGCGTGTTTTGCGACAATCAATAGTTGTCCGCGGATATTTCAAAATAACTTTGGGGATGATTGCACGTCGGGCAAACCTCGGGCGCGCACTCTCCGACGACGATATGGCCGCAGTTTCTGCATTCCCATACTTTCACCGTGGATTTTTTGAAAACTTCCGCCGTTTCGATATTTTTCAACAGCGCGCGATATCTTTCTTCGTGGTGTTTCTCGATCGCCGCGACAAGTCTGAATTTCGCCGCAAGTTCGTGGAAGCCTTCTTCTTCGGCTGTTTTTGCAAAGCCCGCATACATATCCGTCCATTCGTAGTTTTCGCCCGCCGCCGCAGCAACAAGGTTTTCCGTTGTGTTTCCGATGCCGTTAAGTTCCTTGAACCAAAGTTTGGCGTGTTCTTTTTCGTTGTCGGCGGTTTTCAGAAACAGGGACGCGATTTGTTCATAGCCCTCTTTTTTCGCAACCGACGCAAAGTAAGTATACTTGTTTCTTGCCTGTGATTCGCCCGAAAAAGCCGTTTCGAGGTTCTTTTCGGTTTTTGTACCTGCATATTTGTTCATTTTTCTTCTCCTTATAAAATATTTTATATTTTGGAAACGGCACGCCGTCGCGTGCGTTTGTTTAACGATTATGCGCGTTTTCTCTTAATGACGACCAACGTAACCACGATGATTGCCATAAGCGCTGCCGCGCCGCCCACGCCTGCGCCGATGCCGATTGCCAGCGTGTTTGTTTTCGCTTTGGGCGCGACGTAGTCTTCTGCAAAGATGAAGTAGCCGAGCTTATCGGTTTCAAACGTTACGGTGCCGTCGCCGTTATCGACGTAGTTCACTTCCGTCCATTCGCCGTTGTTGTATCTGATGAGTTTCGCGCCGTTTGCGCTGACGTTCATCGTTACGGTTGCGGGGCTCATAAGTCTGGGCTGTTTGTCGGCGTTCATAAGGACGCTTTTGTTCTTATATTCGCTGAGCGACAGGAAGTAGACCTTGCCAGCGACGTACTCTTTGCCAAAGATTTCCTTATTTTGTCTTAAACCGTTGGTGAAGTTATCGCGGCTTGCGGCGTTGTTTCTGTCGAGTATGCAGAAGTAAACGGTGTATCCGCTGTCAGCCTGCGTCCAGCTGCCCGAGATCGTGCCGATGCCGTTATCTTCCAGCACTTTATCGTCAGGAACGTTGACGTCGCCGCCCCATACCGAGTTAAGTTCGTTTTCGGTGATGGAAATCGTCGCTTCGATTATGCCGTCCGCCGACACGGCACGGGTATATCTTGTGGATTCCGCACTGCTGTCGACCGTCCAGGCGCCGCCCTTGATAAGTCCTTTATGAACGACTCTGTAAGGATATCTGCCTTCGCCCACAAGTCCCGCAGCGTTATTCACGACCTTGTAACTGGCGTCGCTGACGCGATAAACGATGACAAAGTCTTTTGCGATTTCTTTGTAGTTGCCGCCGACGGAGTCTTTGTCGATAAGATTTTCAACCGTGGGCAGATTGAACGATTCGCCTACGTTTGCAGTGATATCGACAAGGTTGAATTTCGCGCCGTTAACGTTGATTTTGCGTGCGAGCGAGACCGAGCCGATGAAGTTTTCGTTGCCCTTATATCTCACGCGGACGTAGCATACGCCGCCACCCTGACGGACGGGAGCACTGCCGAGAATCGTCTTGAAATCTTCGTCAAAGGAATATTCGTAAACGATGTCGTTTGCGCCGACGACCATACCGTAAGTCGTCTTGTAGTAATTGAACGCGTCGTCGACCTTTTGCACTTTTTCAGCGAAGTCTTCGCCGTATTTTGCGTCGTACGTAACTGACGCGTCTTTAATCTTAATTTCGGTGTCGATTCTTTCAATCGTGAAAGTTTGTTCAAGAATGTATTCGTTATTCAAGCGCGATACCGTGAACTTACCGTAGTAAACGCCAGCGTCGATTGCCGCGGAAACGGGTTGCCATACGCCGTCTGCGCCCTTCTTGAAGTATTCCGCGAGTTCAATATTCAACTGTGACGGGCTTATGACTTTAAGCGTGTATGCCGCAGCGTTGTACGGAGCGCTGAACTTATCGACGCTGCCTTTTTCGTTGAACATTTTATTTTCAAACTTGACGTCCGAGAAGTCAAGCACGGACACGACTTTGGTTTCCGTGTCGTTGAAGCCCGTTATTTTCTGGAAGTTGCTTTTCGCGCCGAAGCTTTTGATTTTCAACGTATATTTATACGCGCCCGAAGTGGTGTCGTAAACGCCGGTATTAATGTCGACGTTGATAACGAAATTGTTGCCGTTCTGATCGACGACGACGGGCTGATACTGACGCTGCGTGAAGTCGATTTCACCGATGTCGAGTTTGTTTTTGAGTTCGGTATCCTCATAGTATTCGATTGCGTAAACGATGTCTTGCGACAGCTCGAAGCGGTGACCGTTGATGATGCAAACGCCGCCTTTTACGAACGTATCGAGCACCCAGACGGTTGCGCCTGCTGGCAAAACGTCAACGTTTTCGGTCTTTGCCTTGCCGTTTTCGTCCTTGCTGTACGCGATATAACCTGCGCCGTCTTTCTGATAAATCACAACCTCGTTTTCGCCGAGTTTATTAATATAGTAATAGTTGCCGTTCGTGTCGACAGCGTAAATACCGGTGATTTTCGCGCCGCCGATTTCGCGCGGAGAAATGGTGACCGTAACAACCGCCTCGGTAACGTTCAGGACGTAGTTTTTGCTGTCATTGCCGGTAATACCCAGCGTGACTTTGCAATCGGGATAAGTGCCGACGTTGATATTTGCCGTATTGCCCGTGCTTGTTAACAGTTTCACGTCGTCGCCCGATACAACGCCGCCAAACGTATAGCTGCTGATCTGGAACGACGTTTTGTTGTCGAAAGGTTTATCGACGTTATTCACCGTAACCGTGATGGGTTTGGGCGTTACGGTAACCGTCGCTTCGACGGTAACGTCTGTCAGGTCATAGAATTTTTGTCTTTCGCCGACGAGTTTGAAATCGTTGACGTTAAAGGTATATGTGCCGACGTCCTTGCCGGGCAGGATAATCGTGCCGTATTCGAGCGTGATGTTGTCCGTGCCTTGCAGTCCCTCGATACTAAACGTGCAGTTGTCCGAGTTCGTCAGAATCGTATTTTCGCCGTTATAAATCTTTGAGGCGATAAGCGTGATTTTGCCGAGTTTGGCTGGTAGGATATCGATATACGCTTTGGGCGCGCTTGCGGAGCCGCCCGCGTTTGTGATCTGGTAATTGTTGTTCAGTTCGCCCGCGATTTCGATATTTATAAGCGACGCGCGAAGCCCGGGGTTGACGGCAATGCTGTCAAGCTGGAACGTGCCTTTCCATTGGATATTTTTCCATTCGTCCGCTTTGTCGCCCAAAACCTTATCGAGCACCAATAAAGAGCCGTCGCCCGAAACGTAGTCGGTCATTGCGTAGTTGATGGTGCCGTTATAAACAAACTTCGCATGTTCGTAATTCTCGTCGATCGTAAGGCGGGCTTTTCTTATTTCGTGCGTGCCGACGACAAACCTGCCGTCCACGAGGGTGATGACGTTGCCGTTTACGTCAAAGAAAACCTTTTCATATTCGTCGATGAGCGCAGCCGTATAAGCCGAGCCTTCGACGTAGGAAGCCAGGACGTTGCTGACAATCACGTTTCTTATGCCTGCATTAACGCCGTCGTACGCCGCGTCGAAAGTAATGCCGATTTTCCCCGACGGGATAGTGCCTGTAAACTTGTTCGACAACGTGTACGAAACAAGCGACGTACTTACGTCGGTCGTATTGTTGAAATATCTTCGGGCGTTCGTATCGATGTTGAAGTTGACGTTGATCTTTGCCCTGTCAAGGTTGACGTTGTAGGTGGTTTCCTCGTTTGTATTGCCCGCTTCGTCGACAAGCCAGAATCTGACCTGAATTTGCGTGAGGCCTGAAACGTTTCTGCCCTCGAACAAATCCATATAAACGTCGTTTGTATCAAGCGAAAGTTCCTTTGCCTCGCCCACGACGCCGTCACGGGTGATTGCGTAATAAAGAGTCATCGGGCTGCCCAAAAATTCGCTGACGTAGCCGTCTTTCCCGACTTGTTTGTAGTTAAGGTTCACAAGAAGGGGCAGTAAGTCGGCATACGCGTCTGTCGAGAAGTCAAGAAGCCTTGCAATTTCGGGCTTGTATCCGTTATAGTTGTCGTATTTCACGGGAACTTCAACGTTATACGTGATATTTGACGAATTATAAATCGCTTGGAAATAATAGATGCGTTCGTATCCTTCGGGCGAAGTTTCGTCATAGCCTATGATATATTTGTTATCGACGATTTGGTCTTTGATGTTCACCCAATCGGTTTGCTCGCCTACGAAAACGCCGTTTTTAAGGGTGCGATAACTGATTTGATAGGTTATATCCTTGATGGAAGAGAGCGTATTGAACTCGATAACGACGTTCTGATTCGTCCATTCGCCGTTATACGCGCCGCCGTTTTCAATGTAAATTGCGGTTTCCCATTTTTCGGGCGGGTTCTTGTTGTCGTCGATTGTGAACTTGTGATAATCGCTGTAAACGGCGTGGTTTGCCCAGTTTTTTTGTACGTCGTTAAAAAGTGCGATTTGCTCCGCACTCGCGCCTTCGTAGAATTGTCCAACCGTATCGATCGCTTTGAACTTGATTGCGTATTCGCCCTTTTCAAGTCCCGAAAGGGTGAAGATGTCGGAACCGGGGTTGTTGATTGCAATGCCTACTTGCCCTTCGATTTCGACGTAGTTGCCGTCAACTATTTTGTAAAGGGTATAGAAATACTTGACGTCACCGCGAGTGTCGGTGTCTTCGAGAACAGGTTTGAATTTTATGGTGTCGGTATAAAAATACGTGACGCCGTCTTTTTCGTTAAAAACGTTTTCGGTAAGGAGAGCAACTTCGTTCAATGCCGTGGGCTTGGTGTAGTCGATACCGTCGCAGTCGACGCTCAACGTCTTACCCGAAAGATTGATTGAGTTTTTATAATTTACACGATATATCGTGTCGGTTTCGATAGGCAACGCATTGTTGTCTTTTCCGTCGTAAATGACCGTGACGTAAAGCCCGCGGAAAGAACCCGTTGCGGGGTCGTTATTGTCAAACGCAAACGGCTCAACCGTTATGCTTTCCAAGCCCGTCGGATAACGCAACGTTTTCAGCTGTTCTAATGTATAATCGCTTCTTCTGTATGTTTTTGCGGAGCCGTCCGTTATTGCGCCTTCGCCGCTATATGCTTGAAGAATGTCAAAACCTTTGATATCCGCCTCTTTAAGCCCGAAGAATTTGTCAAAAAGCAGGAAGGAGAACCGCTTTGTTTGCGTTCCGTCGGTGCGGATTGACGTCAACTTGTTGAACGTAGGATCAAGAACGTCTTCGCCGTTCAATGCCCAGTCAAGGTTGCCGACAATATTGTTGTTGGTGGTATAAAGATTCGATATGTTTGCAATGGTATCCAAAACCGCAATGTCCGGTTTGGTTGTTCCGTCCCACGCTGCGGTAACGGGTGTGAAAAAGCTCGGGTTATCGACAGACTTGACCTTAATCGTGATTTCAAGCCCGCTGATTTCGATTTTCGAAGTGGTAGTGCCTTTTACTTGTCCGCCTGCATATACAAGGATATATTGTCTGCCCGCCGTGACTTTCCAGGACGTGCCCAAGTTATACGTTGCGTCAACGATTTGTTCGGCAGTTAATTTGTCTGTATCTTCGTTTTCTTCGATTTTTTTAACACTATCCGCTACGGAAATAAATGTAGCTGTTTCTTTTAGACTAGTAAATTTATATGCGCTGTCAAGGTTTGCACTGATTTCAATCGTCGCGCCAAGTGAAACAAGTTCATCGGGCAGTTTATAATAAGCATACAGCCTTTCTCTTACACTTCCTGTTAGTATTACGTGTGATGTATTAGCACTGGTGTCTGAACTTTCAACACTAGTGCTATATATTCCCCCGACATAAGAAAAATAGTTTTTGTATGTATTCGGTCTATAAGTGTAAACGGCAATATTACCGTCCGCATCCGCTTTAAGCGGCACGTTCCAATTCCAACTTGGCGAACCGATGGCAAGTTCTTGCGTGCCGGGCGTGTACGTACCTGCCGCAAAAGCCGTTTTGTTATCAATCGCACCCACGCGCGTAAAAGAAATTGCGCTGACAAGCAGTGCGACTGCAAGCATAAACACTAATGCAAGTCCGCTGATACGAAGTAAGTTTTTGCTTGATTTTTTTGCTCTCATATCTCTCCTCCGATACGCCGGAAAACCCGGCGGTATAGCCATAGTATGTGCAATTTTGGGCATAATGCGCCCAAAAATTATTGCTATAAATATAATATACAAGATATCACAGCCGAATGTCAAGTTATTTTGCATTATGACGTGCCATTTTGCACGTCCCGTTTTCGCCGTTTCGCACTAATTTCCAAACGAAAACATAAACTGCCTTATGGAACTTTCGCGGCTCAACGTCATTGAACTCACAAATCTTGCCCTGTCCGTTGCGACGATACTGACGCGCGACCTTACCGTGTCCGAGACGGAATGTCTTTTGAAATTCCTTTGCATCGTGCGCGACGATATATCGCTCATACTTTGCGACAAACGCACCAACAAGTCATGATATGTTATTCCGTACAAAACATACTGTCATTTTGACATTCATCACTGTCAATTATTACGACTTGTAAAAAAATTGATTTTCAAAAAAACCTTCAAAAAATTTGAACTCGACAAAACGAAAACGGCGGTTTTCCAAAATCGGATTTTCCGTTTCGCCCTAATAATACGTCGGTTTTGACAAAACGTCGGCGGTTTTGTATAATATAATTATGAAATACAATAAAAAAGGTTTCACTCTTGTGGAGCTTATCGTCGTAATTGCGATTATGGCGGTGCTTGCCGGCGTCGTTTCGGGCGCAACCGTGGGCATTCTCAACAAGAAAACCGACGAAGTCAACTACATATACAACGGAAAGCAAATTTCTGCACAAATCGTTTCGTGGGCGCAGGAAGTCGTTGAACGCCCTTCGTTCTTCACCGAACTTACGGGGATCGAAATCGACGTGACAGATCTTTTGTTGTATGGCAGTATCGACCAAATATGGACGGATGCGTACTCGGAAGCCGCTTACAATACCCTGAAAAACAGGTTTTCGTCCTTAAAATGGGCTGATTCGTACGGCGTTCCCGAAAAAAAGGGGACTTTTTCCGCCGATTTTAACACGGAGGAAAATGCGATTTATCTTTATTACAAGGGAAAATCGCAAGAATATCGTGAGGTATATTACAAAATTTACCTGAGCGGTGAAAACGTCGTCACCGAAAAAGGCACAGGATTTTAACGTTGTTTCCGTTATTTATTCTTGCATCGGCTGTCCCTGCATCTGTTCCTGACGTACTTTCTTATGCGGTTTTTCACCTTTGCGTAATTTTTCGGCAGGACGTATTTCCAATTCCCGTCGTTCGTTCCCGGGGTATTCATTCTCGCCTCCGAGCCCTGCAACAGATAGTCCTGCATAGGCACGATGACGAATTTCGCGCGGGAGCGCATTACCCTTTTGAAAGTTTTATCAAAGACGTTTTCGTCGGTTGCGCCGAGGGTTTTTTTGACGTACTCTTTTGTGCCGTCACCCTGCGCGTCGTACCAACCTTTCAGCGTATCGTTGTCGTGCGTGCCGGTGTAATAGACGGTGTTATACCTTACGTTTTCCGGCAGATGCTCGTTATCGCTCTTGCCGTCGAAAGCGAACTGAAAGACTTTCATTCCGGGGAAGCCGGTACGTTTCACAAGGCGGCGCACCTTATCGGTGATGATTCCGAGGTCCTCGGCGATGATTCTGCCGTCGAGGTCAAGCCCGTCGAAGATTTTCGTGCCGACGCCCTTCACCCACCTGCCGATTTTTGCGGTCGTTGCACCATACGGCACGGCGTAGTAGCTTTCAAACGCGCGGAAGTGGTCGATGCGGATTTTGTCGAAAAATTGCAGCTGATGCAGCAAGCGGTGATGCCACCACAAAAAGCCGTCCGACTGTTGTTTTTTCCAGTCGTACAGCGGATTGCCCCAAAGTTGCCCGTCGGCGGAGAAGTAATCGGGTGGCACGCCGGCGACCTCTTTCGGGCGCATATTTTTGTCAAGCCTGAATATTTCAGGGTGCGCCCAGACGTCCGCGCTGTCGTACGCGACGTAGATGGGAATATCGCCGATAAGCGCGACGTTTTTGGATTTTGCGTAGTCTTTAAGCGCGGTCAATTCGCGATAGAACTCGAACTGCAAAAACCGCCAGAAATCGCACTCGTCCTGAAGCGCGGCGATTTTTTCGTCGGACAGCGTATCGCGCCGTCTTTCGTCCTTTTCCCACGTATCGAACGACGAAAACCCGTTTTTGACTTTGAGCGCCATAAACAGCGCGAAGTCGTCCAGCCAATATTCGTTATTTTCAAGAAACTTTGAATAATCGGAATTCTTTTGAAATCTTTTGAACGCGCAGCGCAGCACCTCGTATCGCGAGTTAAAAATTTCGGCGTAGTCAAGCGATTTTGTTTTGGCGCGTTTTGCCTCGTTTTCCGTCAAAAGCCCGCGTTTAACAAGCGTATTTATATCGATAAAGTACGGATTCCCCGCAAATGCCGACGGCGACTGATACGGGCTGTCGCCGAAAGACGTTGGCGATAACGGCAGCGTTTGCCAGAAATCGACCTTCGCGTCCGCCAAAAAATCGACAAAAGAAAACGCGCCCTCGGACAGCGCGCCGACGCCGTATTCAGACGGCAGACTTCCTATATGCAAAAGCACCCCGTTGAACTTTTCTTTCACTTGTGCGGTGCCTCCTCATGCGTGACCGCCTCGCCGAGCCTGTTCGCCCAGCTTTCGCAATACAGATCGTAATAGGATTTATTTTGTTTCTGTCTATAAGCAATGCACTTCTTGTTGTTGCACCATACAAACGACGGAATCCCGACGACAAACAGATACAGCGGCCCCAGAATCAGCGACTGAATGGTATGGCCGTACTCATGCACGGACACGGTTTTTTTGTACTCATCGCCGCGCTTGCCGTTGATGAAGATAAACGCGCCCAACGACACGCCGCCCCAATCGCCCTCGTGGAAGGTCAGGATTGCGCCGTGGTAATAGGCGTGTTCGCACCTGATATTTTTCAGGAAAAGCAAAAACCCCAGGACGTTCTGAATCGCGCCCCAGGTGAACTGTAAAACCAGGTAAAAAAACTGCAAGATATATTTCATAATAGCCTTACTTTGTTCTTATTCTGAACGTATAGCGGATGGGATTGCCCTTATTGTTCTGATATGCGCGGTTAAGTTGTTTGCCTGCATCGTTTTCGGCGGTGGGATACCTTAGTATGTATTCTGCTTTTTTATTGGTGACGTCCGTAACGTCGTTAGCACCGTCAAACGCCGCAAACTGATTCTTGTCGTTGTGGTAGCTGACGATGAGGTAATATTCGATTTCGTCGCTGTTCTCCGCCGCCGTGACGCCCACGACCTGAATGACGATATAAGGATTTTTGTTGTCCGCGTTGACAAAGGAACTGCGCTCCACCGCGTTGCAGCCCTGCGGCACAAGAACCTGCGTCGGGGACGCACCGGGATCGTAGTATTTGACGGGAATGTCCAGCCCAATGACCGTCTTATATATCCTTTCACACACTTTTTTGGAATATTCGACGTACCACCCGTGCACGCCGTTGTCCACGTCTTCTTTGCGCGGATCCGGCTTGTTGGGATAAATATACTGCCCCGAAAGGTACGTAACCGCCGCGATCGCGTTCCTGTACATGGTCTGCGTGTCGGTTTCGGCAGCGCTCTTCTGGCGGCGTTTTGTCGTGACGTAAACGGCAGGCGTAACCGCCGCGGCAAGAATCGCCATAATGGCAATGGTCACGATAAGTTCAACGAGCGTAAAGCCTTTTTTATTTTTGAAAACACGCCTTTTCATACTTATATAATTATACTACTTCGCGCGTACAGTGTCAATATATTATTTTTCACATACAACTCACTATAACTTATAACATTGAAATCGGGGACCCCACGGGATACTTTGTACCCGTGGGGAAAGACGTGTTCACAAAATAAGGATTTTTTGCCCTGTATGCTCAAATTTTGAAATAATTATAGTGGAGGATTAACATAAATGTTAAAACTTAGAAAAAACAAAAAGGGCTTTACGCTCGTTGAACTTATCGTCGTAATCGCAATCATGGCAGTCCTTGCAGGCACGGTCGCCGGTGTTACGGTTTCGCAGTTGAACAAACAAACAGACAAAAGTAACAGAAACCAAGCAAAAGGTATTGCAGACTTTGTTAGCACCTATGTAATTGAAAACGAAAAAGACTTCATCACGGCTGTCACGACTGGAAACACCACGACTGAAAAATTCGATTCTACTAAGGTTAATACTTTTTATGACGCAATAACAGCTCAATATTCTGATGTAACCGCGGATGGTAGTGTTTCTTCTGATAAAGCATCCTTTAGTGTTGTTGTAACAGATACAAAAATTATTGTTGCATATAACGGAAAACAATCGGGCGCTACAGGTGACGTATTTTTCAGTATCGACACTGAGGGTATAATTGAAGAAAAAACAAATGAGGAAGTCACCACTGCAAATAAATGGCCAGTCGCAGGCACTCCTACTAACCAAAACCCCTAAGACGGCTAAAATCACTTTTTAACAACAAAACATTAAGCGAGGCAAAAGCCTCGCTTTTTTTTATTAAAAAACTCTGCAAGAACTTGCAGAGTTTTTGTTTTGGTTTGTTCCCTTTTATTAAATGCTGTAAATAAGGCGGTAAAACTCGGACATGGACGTCGTGCCGTTGCCGATGAGCGTGCGGATGCTGTCTTCCAAAAACGTTGCGCCGTGCTCTTTGGCGAAGTCGCGGATTTCCTCGGTTGTCCTGCCCTCGGATATCATGCGGCGAAGGTCGCTGTCGATTTCGATAATTTCGTAAATTGCGGTACGTCCCTTGTAGCCGGTGTTGCCGCAGCGGGGACAGCCGACAGGCTCATAAATATGAGTGATTGACGGATCTTTCAGAATTGCAGCCTCTTCCGCCTTGATTTCGCGTTTTCTCTTGCATTCCGGGCAAAGCTTTTTGACAAGCCTTTGCGCGACAACGCAGTTCACGGACGACGCGACCATGTATGACGCAACGCCCATGTCGATAAGACGGACGATACTTGACGCGGCGTCGTTGGTGTGCAGCGTGGACAAAACCAAGTGGCCTGTGATAGCGGCGCGGATTGCGATTTCGGCGGTTTCGGTATCACGAATTTCACCGATCATGACGATGTCCGGGTCCTGACGCAGGATTGCGCGAAGTCCGCTTGCGAACGTTAAGCCCGCCTTTGCGTTGGTTTGCACCTGATTGACGCCGAAGATTTGCTTTTCGACAGGGTCTTCGACCGTCGTTATATTGACGTTCGGTTTGTTGAGTTCGCTAAGGACGGCGTACAACGTCGTCGACTTACCTGAACCCGTAGGCCCTGTGACAAGAATGATCCCGTTCGGCGCTTTGATGATGCGGGAGAACTGATTAAACAGTTTGTCGGGCATGCCAAGGTCGGGAAGTGTGATAAGAGCGGCGTCCTCGGTTGCAAGAAGACGCATGTTGACCTTTTCACCGTAAATCGTGGGCAGCGTGTTGACACGAAGGTCGATGTTGATGTCGCCGTTGTTGAAGTCGATACGGCCGTCCTGCGGGATTCGCTTTTCAGCAATGTTGATGCCCGCAAGGATTTTACAACGCGAAACGATACTGTTAAGCGTGGAAATGTCCAAGCGCATACATTCGACAAGCTCGCCGTCGATACGCATGCGGACAAGGATTTGCTCCTCAAACGGCTCAATATGAATATCAGACGCGCGGCGCATGTACGCCTGCGTGATAAGGCTGTTGATAAGTTTGACGACAGGCGTGTTGTCAACGCGGCTTTCGATTTCGGACAACTTTTGCTGGGTTGCCGCCGAAGTCTGCTGGACAACCTTTTGCGTCGCTTCGTCCGACACGAAGAAGTTGCCGGCGTTGGTGTAGTACTTTTCAATCGCGCTTTCGATGATACGCTGCGGCGCAAGGACAAATCCGACGTCCATACGCGTGACCATCTTTACGTCCTCGAACGCGCCGATGTCGTGCGGATCGTGCGTGGCGATTATTATCTGCCCCGCCTTCACGTCAAGCGGCATTATGCAGTGCTTTTTGACGATTTGCTCCGGTACGTTTTTCAGAATTTCGGGACGACGGACGACAAGCTCCGTATTTATATAGGTCGTGTTGAAACGCTCCGCCATCGCAGAGAGCATCGCGTCCTCGGTGATAATGCCGCGCGACAATAATATCGCGCTGATTTTTTCGTTGGGATGGGTCTTTTGCCAACGTTTTGCGTCATCCAGTTGCGCCTGCTTGACATAGCCTTTCTCCAACAGGATGTCGCCTAAACTTGCTCCTCTTTGCATCTCTTCTCCTTATGATATATAAATATTATATTCCGAATAAGTTTTTTATGCCGTCGATTATGGGCGTGCCCGCAAATACCGTGACCACCGCACCAAGCGCGATAAACGGACCAAGCGGAAGCTCGTACCCCTTTCTGACCTTTTTCGTCAGCAAAAGTACGCCGCCGATAAGCCCCGCCGACACTATCGCGATAAACGCCGACACAAGCGTCGGGTAAAGCCCCAACACAAGCCCCAGCGCAAAATAAAGCTTTATGTCGCCGCCGCCGATGCCGCCCGTAACGAGCGCGATTACGTAAAGCGGCACGCTGATAACCACCGCGCCAACAAGACGGTGCCACCACACGACGTCCTTCGCCGTGAAAAACAGCGGGATCGACAAAATTATGATGAACACTACGATGCCGTTCGGGATCTCTTTCGTGTCGATGTCTATGAACGTCATCACGATGAGCGCCGAAAACAGCGCGTCGTATATGAACGCGTTGGCGTTGAGCCCGATAAAATATGCCGACAACGTCCATAGTACGGCGTTGAGCGACTCCACAATCGGGTACCTTGCGGAGATTTTTTCCTTGCAATTCCTGCACTTTCCGCCAAGAAAAATCCAACTGAAAACCGGCACCATATCGTACCATTTCAGCGGCTGCCCGCACTTCGGACAATAACTGTGTTTTTCGGTGAAAAACGTGCCTTTGGGAATGCGGTAAATGCAAACGTTCAGAAAACTGCCGACCGCAAGCCCGAAAAATGCGGAAAATATCGTGAATAACAGATGGCCAAGTTCCATTTTATCAACCGCCTGTCACGGTTCGGAAATAAAAATTCTTGAACCCTTTGTCGTTGTTATTGTACGGCTTGTAGTTAGCGTCCAGCAGCATGTTTTTGTATTGACCGGCGGCTGCGTCGCCCGTGATTGCCCCGATATTGCCTTGCTCGAAACTGAAAATACCTTTGAAACGTTTAGTTTCCGTCGATTGGCTGTAATCCGCCTCGATAAAGTCGATTTCAAGCCCCGGGGAGTCGAATTTTCTTTGCCCTTTGGCGTTATAGACGTCGCAGAACACCTTGACGGACGTAATCTCACCAAAGGTGTTGACAATCGCACGGAAGTAAACCTTAATCGTGAAACTGCCGTAAAACGCGCGTCCTTCCGCCTCCCGCGAAGGATCAGTGAAGTATTCCTTGGGTTCTTCTTTGCCCGTCGAATACATAAGCCTGCCGGCTTCGGACGACGAGAACACCTTGTACTCGCCCGTCGGCGCGTTTTTCATCTGGTACGTGGTTTGAGTATCGCCGATTGTAATCATGTTGCTATCGGTCGGAAGATCGCCGTCCTGCAAATATACCTCAACCGACGACCTTGCCGCCCGCTTGATTTCGTTCTGGACGATTGTGCCAAGGTCTTTTGCGGCGGCGTTTTCTTTCTGGCGCATATAAGCCGTCGTGCCCGCCGTGACCAGCCCGCCGATAACCGTTGCGAGAATACCCATAATGGCGACGACCGCGATCGCTTCGACCAAGGTGAAGCCTTTTTTATTTTTTAAGAGTTTTGCGAGTTTTCTCATGTCAGTTCTTATAGTTATTCTTTACCCATTCAAGCGGAAGAATATGATCTTTGACTTGTGCCGGATCGTTCAGGTCGTAATCGATATCGCCGTCATAAACAAAAAGTATACGTTTTGTGCCCTTGTCCGACGTCACTTGATATCTTGTGATATTGTATGTATATTGTGATTGGGGGGTGCCGTTTTTTTCGACCGCAACCGCAAACGGTACCGCGCCGTAATCGGTGTCGTAATTAAGCACCACTGAATACTGCGGCACGTTGCCTTTTGACGTGTTGATGTACGACACCTGCAAAACGCGGCTCGGATAAATGATATATCCCATTACCTCGTCGCCTTCCTTGTACATGAACGTGTTCAAAAGAGCCTGCTCCTGCGCCTGCGACCTTTTGGCTTCTTCCTTTTTCGCCTTGGACATATAGCGCGTCGCCGTGTTGAACATGGTGAACGCCAACGTGCCGACGATCGCAAACAACGCGATTGCAACGATACATTCGGCAAAGGTAAAACCTTTTTTATTCAGTTTTAAGCGTTTCAAAACCTTTTTCATTTTAGCCGTAATAGTAATCGCCCGCAACCCATTTCGTGTCGTGCGACACCGTGTCGGGGTTAATCAAACCGTCCATAACGATGCCTGCGCTATTATTGTTCTTGCTGCCGATTTTTGCCGCGTCGTAGCTTGAAAAAATCAGTTGTCCGCGGCTACTTCCGCCTATATAAATATCTTTTGCAACAATGGACGCCTCGTTATTGCCCGAGTTTCCGATCGGGATTGAGTTGAAAAGACCCGACGATTCGTTGGAATACATGCCGTTGGGGATATAAACCATCGCGTTGACCGAGCCGCCACGTCCGAACTTGACGTAGTTTCTGCCCATACCGATTATGAACATATTGCCGACTTTTGCCGGATCGCCGTCAGGCAATGCTTGCATTTGTGATATATCAAACAAGTTGCTGACATTCCATGCCGAGTAAGCATTCCCGTGTCCCTTGAATCTTGCAACGTACTTCTGATACGTGTTCGACTTGAAATGCGTGCCGACTTTTTCGTCCGTCTTGTCCTCGGAAAGCATTGTGTTGCTTATTTCCAGACTGTACGCATTTGCGGCAAAGGAAGTGTCGTCGACAAGCATAAGATATGCATTGTTTTTGCCCGTCACCTGGAACGAACATTTCTGGAACAAAAACCTTGTTTGTTCTCTCTTGTCCTTTGATTTATCAAGCGCCTTGCAATGGAAGAAGATATAGACATCTTTTTCCGACGTGTCGATAAGGAAGTTCATACGAACTCTCTTGTCAACGCCATCCGTGGACGCCCCGAACACGACTTGCGTATTGCTTGCTTCAAAATTGAAGTACGTATTTTGCTTTATCGTATATTGCACTTCCGAGCGTTGCGCTATGACGCTAAATCCACTCAAAGTTTTATCTTTCAGTCCGGTAAACGTCTGATTGTATTTTTCGTCGATTGCAAACGTGTTGTCCGCGCGAAGATGTGGGCCGTTCGCGTTATCTTTGTTGTAGAAATCCATCAACCTTAACGTTAAGCCAGTACCGTCTTCAATATCATTTGAACTCTCCATGTAATAATATCTTCTGATATTAAAACGCGAGTCTTCATGGTTGGGCAATGAATCTGTTATAAACCAAGATTCGGGCATAGGGTTTTCCGGCATTGACGATTGCAAAAGTCTGATATACATCTTTGTCAAAGTGCCTTTTGAGCATTTATAATCTTTGACAGGTTTCCCACTTGTAATGCCCAGAAGATATCTATCATACTCGTTGATTGAGCCATAAATATCGAAGGCGTTATACTCTTCAATATCGCCCTTTTCTTTCAAATCTGCCAGGATTTTCTTGACATTCTCTTTGGCTTGTTCCTGATTGGCGTTCGCTTCCACGACGGTTGCAAATTTCGACGACTTGATTTCTTCAAAAATCGCCTTTACGGTCGCGGTGTTGTCAACCAAGGAATATCTATTATCCACGGCAAGATACATGCCGTATAAGCCTTCGTTGAACGCCTTTGTAGTGCCTTTCGTTGCGTCAAACTGATTTGACGTACTGCCTACGCCAAACGTTTTTAACTTGCCGCCTATGATTGCCGAGCCGACAAGTCCGTTTGCCGCCGCGCCCAACAAGGCGTTGAGGTCGATGCCGTCAAAGTCGTTCGCGCCGTTGCTGAACATTGTGATAAGGTAATCGGTATTAAGGAACGCACTTGTCAGAATATCGTTTCCGTTCAGCACGTAAGACAGTTTGTCATATCCCGCAAGTTCACTTCCACCGGTAATATCCTTAAACGGTTTCAGTCCGAAATAATAATAAACGGTATGCGATTTTTCAGCAGAATCATAATATTTCCATTCATGGTCGCAATCTTTCAATTTATCAGAAACACTGCTTTGTCTTTTATGAGTAATTTTGAATTCTTTCTTATTTTTAGGGAAACTCGCGCCGGCGGCACTCGGGTCATTTGTATAACCTTCAAGCAAGCCTTTTTTAACGTAGTCGTCATAGACGCTCTTTTCAAACTCTTCTCCGCTTTGATAATCTAAAAAGACCGCGTCGGCAAGATTAACGGTATTGATTTTTCCGTCAACGCTTGCTCTGATAAGATCAACTGCCGCTTTTTCATTATCCCACAAGTCCTTGTATTTGACTTCTTTTCCGCTTGATGCGTCAACGATTTTACCGGTTAAGTCGTAGTCACCCTTATATTTACCGTCATAATCGTTTTTATCTTCCAAGCAGTATAATAAATCGCACACGTAGCGCCAACCGCTGTTGGAATATTCCGGATTAGACCAATTTTCATAGAATGAATAATGTTTATCCTTGTTCTTTTTCGCATCCTTATTATACCAATACTCTTCGTGCGCAACCACATAGGGATTATTTGTCCACTTTGCGGTTTCGGTCAACTCCATATGAGCACGCAAAACAATGACTTTTCTGTTGTGAGTAATTTCCTTACTCAATCCAAAACCAACCCACCATTCGTCATACTTTTTTGAGTTATTTTCTTTATTTTGCATATCAAAATAAAGTTTAGTTTCGGCTTTGAAATTATTTTTGTTGCCTTCAATGCCGAAATACTCTTTCAAAATCTCTTCGTCAGTCAACTGTGCATTGTTTTTTTGCAGAACGTATTTCAAAAAGTCCATAATCGAGGCTTTTTTAAGTTCATTTTTCACAAAGTCGCTGCCGAAATAATTGTTTTTCACATTGACCGCCGCCGAATTTACAAAGTGTACCTTCTCTTTTACATCTCCAAGGTCACTGGAAAGCACGCTGATTGTGCCGTCGCAAAATACGTTGTTGACGGTAATTTCGCAGTATCTGACGGAAAGTGCGGCGGTGTACGATATGCCGCCCACAACCGTGCGGGTATTGTCTTTTTCGGCAACGTTCTCGACAACGCGGTATTTGTCATCGGACGCGTACTTTTCAAGCGTGCACGGGTCAACGCCATTGCTGTTTTTGTGTTCAATATCACCGCACGACGTGCCTTTTCTTATCGGCGAGTTCTGGATATAAAGGTTGGAAGTCTCGCTGAATTCGGGCTTGCGGAAATCATACCATATTGTATTGTTTTTCTCTTTAATATCGGCACCGTTCAGGCCGTTTCCGTTGCCAAACTGCGTATAATCGTTGCCCAAAAGGTATGAATACCCGTCTTTTCCGAGTTCTTCAAACTTTTCTTTAAGGCGTTTTATCGTTTCCCCTTCGGTTTTAAGTTTCTTATACGCTTCCTTATATGCTTCGATAAACGACTTCATCGCATTTGGATTTTCGCTTAACGTGTCATTGTAATAATTAAACCTGTTAAGAGCGGTGTCAATCGTTACGGGGTTGATAACGATAGAATCGCCCCATTCTTTGTCTTCACCAAGTATTTCTTCCCATTTGTCTTTGATTTGGCTCAAAAACGCGCCGCTGTCCTTTAAGACAAAGTCGTCGCTTGCAACAACCGTCCCGTTTATGTATTTTTCTTTGTTTGAAAGGTCTGATGCTATGCCAAGCCATTGTTCGTCCTTATAGTTTATATAAGACTTTTGTGTTTCGGGCGCGATAATCAAGCGTCCCTGACAAAATACGTCGCCCTCAATCTTTGTGTGGACGGGAATTGTGCCGTCGCCTGTGCCGTCAAGGTTGTAGGCATAGCTGTAATACGGGAACCTTGGGTTAACAAGGTCGATACCAAGATGTTCGCTTAACCACTTGTTGATTTTATCAAGGGCGGAAGGATCGGGTTTTTCGTCCTGATCTTCATGACCTGCGTCGGTGGAACCGGTATTGAAAACACCTGCGTCAAACGAGAAAACGTTGCCGACGTTGACGGTGTCAAAGATAATGTCGCCGCTGCAATAAATATTGCCGCCCTGCGGATATTGCATGATGGGGGTGCCGTCCCCTTCAGGCTCACTTTCCCCTTCCTTATACTCATACATCGACGCGCCGAGATATTGCGCGTTATTGACGCCGCCCTGGTTATATTCCGCATCGATATTCTGCCAGATTCCGTTTTTGTCTTTTACCCTGAGCGTAATCGTGACTTGTTCCCACGTATAATTGCCGGTGGTATTGTTTTCACCGTAGTTTTTCGTCCAGAAAGTATATTCGTTTGCGTCGCCCGCAAGATCCATCAGTGTGAAGTGCGAAAGCTTGTCATACGTTTGAATAGGTCTATAGGTGCCGTCACTCAACTTTTCGTACATTGCCTCGCCAAGTTTTGTCGTACTCGAATTTTTATATCCGGCATTATTGTTTGGCGGAACCGCAATGCTTCCAAATTCACCATACGCGTAGGTGTAATAATAAAGGTATTTCTTTGCGTAGTATTTTTTCGTCAGCGCGGGAAGATTTACGCCAAGCGCAAGCCCCCTGATTGTAAGGTTGCCGTCAACGTACACGTTGCCCTGCACCCTCAGCATATTGTCGGGCGCGCCGATGATAAGGTCGCCGTTGGCATAAACACTGCCTGTCACGCCTTCCAGAACAACGGGGTTGAATATACGCGTCTTCATCACGCGTTCACCGTTTTCAGTATCAAAACAGTTGATTGATACGTCGCCTTCGATACGCTTATAAATCTGATACGGCGACGTAACCGACGAGCCCATATTGTTGCTGACAACAAACGAGTTGCCAAACGTGTCCTGAATCGTGGTCGAGTTCCCGTCAGGTACAGAGTCCGCCTCAAAACTTACCGTGCTTTCCTGCGAGCCTTTGACGCCTTTTATGTCGACAAGAACTTTGTCGATTTTGTTTGCGCTGCTGCTTGGCGATTTCGACAACGTGACGTAAACTTTCACGCCGTTGACTATCGTATAATTCACCGCTTGGTTATCAAAATCGGTATCGTTGTAAAACTGAACCTCGGCAAAGCCGTTTTCTTTGATTTTGGTAAAGTAGGTTTCGATAATCGTGTTGAGTTGCGTCGAGCCTTTCAACGTGTCCGAAACCGTGAGTGCGGCGTTGTACGCGCGTTCCTGCTGGGTGTCCGCAATACTGTTCGAGAAGGAGGAAAGCGTCACAAAGAGCATAGAAGTGCCTACGACGATAATAATCGCCATAGTCATAAGTACCATAAGCATCGCGCTACCGCGTTTTTTATTGTACCGCTTGTTAAACCTTTCTATATTTTTTAATAACGTCAGCATAATTGACCTCCTTCCGTCAATCGTACTTTTTTATTTTTCCCGTCTTATCGTTGCGACCGCGCTTTCGCGCGTTTTTGTAACTTTTTGTTATATTTATATAATATAATATCCTTTATTTTAAGGTGCCGCTTCCGCACAAGTAATGTCGTGCTATTCGTTCAGAATGTACGTGATCGTCATCGAGAACGTGCCCGAAACGTTGTTTCCGTCCGGCGTCATCGAAAGATACGTCAGATTGTACGACTTCACGCGCGCGATCGCGTCGGTCACCTTGTAAAGCGTCTGCATGTCCGTCTTGTATGCGCTCGATATGGTGTAAACCTTTTTGGTGGACGTCGTGACGGGCCTGCCAAGGCTTATCTCAACGTTGAAACCAAGGTCGCCAAAGAATTTGTACAGCGTTTCCGCAATCGCCACAGAATCCTGATGTCCTGGCATATTGCTGGGTATAAGTTCTTCATTAAGGTTGTTGCTCGGACTGGTAAGTTGTTTCAACGCCGCCTCGTTTTGTCTGATTTCTTCAACGAGCTTGTTGTACCTTGCCGGGCTCACCGCGTCGATTTGCTTTTTGACCTTCGCGATGTCGCCTTCGACCGTCTGCAACTCTTCCTGAGCGGTTTTTTTGTCGTTGTTTTTCGGCATGATGCCAAGAGTGTACGTGCCGCCTACAAGCAGGAACAGGATAAGCACGAAAATCAATATTTTTTCTTTCCTATTCGCTCCGTAGGGATAGAAAAACGACGCAATCATTTCTGACTGCGCCGTTCTGCGTTTTATCTAATATTTAATTGTAAAAAGACCTAATTATCTTTCTTTTTTGTCCGCAAGGCTTCATATCCATCTCGGATAAAATCAACTTTTGTCATTCCGTTTTCTTTAAGGAAAGCGTTTATTTCGTCAAAAAGTTCTCTCGGTATCATCGTTTGAAAATTCCCGCACTTCGCCTTACGCTTTTCCTTATTCTTTTCCTCATACTTACGATTCGCACGACGTTGCGGTGTATCTTCTTTTCTTGTTACCATAATCGCCTCCTACAAGCGAAATATTACATAGAGCAAGTTCTCTATTGATTATACCATAAATGATAATTTAGCAAATCATTCGGCAATGGTTGCCTGACCGTTCATTAGAA
>OBLG01001071.1_pt1 | contig 23376 bp, 22 predicted proteins | sample 1517451 | NCBI WGS metagenome assembly OBLG01 (sample SAMN04571694, study PRJEB22368) | human gut metagenome | biome: human gut; material: stool | host: Homo sapiens | place: Luxembourg | collected 2012-06-29
CCCCGCCGTGTCCCGCACCCGCAACAACAATTTTCTTGCTCATTATTCCTTATTCCTTTATAAATTTCAATACGTCGTCGGCAGTCCTTTGCCCTTCGTCGAAAACGAAAATGTGTCCCGAATTTTCATAAGTTAGAAAGCGTACGTTCGGCAAAACTTCTTTCAGCCTTTCGCTTTGGTAATACGGCATGGTTTTGTCATTCGTTCCCCATATCGCAAGCACGGGGATATTCGTTTTCCCGATGATTTTGTATTTTTCTGTTGCGTATTTCGTATTAAGAATTGTTTTTCGAAGCGACGAAAGCGTGCAGTCCAAAAAACCTTTATACTGCGCGGCGTCGGCAAAACTTCTGACGTAATAATCGATGTCGTCGGTCGAATACAAAAGTTCCGTCGCGCACCGCTTCAACAACATTTTCCCCGCGACGTTTTTGAAAATAAAGTTTCCAAGCCCCGGGATATCGCAAAGTTTCATGTAAAAAGGCGGCATGAAAGTGTCCATTCCGGCAGGCGCAAGCAAAATTAGTTTTTTCACGCGGTCGGGATACTCACTGGTAAACGTTGCGGTAATCGTGCCGCCCATCGACGTGCCGACAAGATAAAACTTTTCGTCGTGCCCGAACACATAATCGACAATTTCCAGCAGTTGCCGACTGAAAAGGTCGGGCGTATAATCAGTCTTTACCCTTTCGGAAAAGCCGCGCCCCAACAAATCGTATCTCAAAACCTTGAATCCGCTTTCGACAAGCGCCGCAAAAAGTTTATCGTAAATGTAATACGGCGTGGCGTAACCGTGCACGAGAACAACCGCCTCGCCTTCCCCCTTGACTTCGTATCTCGTCCTGCCCGACGGAAGCGGCGCGAAACAACCTTGCGTCGTTTTTTCGACTTCTTCGGTCAGCGTTTTGGTTTCGACCGTCTTCAAAAGACGTTCCATTTCAGAATCGGTCATCAAAACCCCCTTATATGCTTCATTTTATATAATTATATCATTTTAAGCGCGCGTTATCAATAAATGAGCGAGTTAAAATTTTCTCTTTTTTGTTGTGCGCGCAGGACAAGCCCGCTCGCGGCGCTTGTACTTTGTTTCGCTTTTGAAAAGCGTCGGCTCGGGCAAATAATCCTTGTGAAAAACTCTTTTTTGCATTTCATAACTACATAACAAAAGCCACCGATTGCTCGGTGGCTTGTTTGTTATGGTTTTACCCAATTAGTTTCTGGGGTTTTTAATGTTTGCCTGCGCAAAAGCTTTCAAAAGCGACCGATAGGTAACATTACTGTCTGCAATCGAAAATCGCCCGTCTTCGGGATATATATTATCGCCCGACTGTACGCAATATTTTTTTGCGTTTTTCCTGCGCCGTTTTTCCGTATTTTTTCTGAATTTTTCACCAACAACCGCTAATAATAAAACTAAAATAAAGAACAATTAAATGCAGATTTTTACGATTCCTTCAGCCTCTTTAACAATTCCTTGACAACGGTCGCCACCTCGGTATATGGATTTTTTGAAATCATGTTAAGTTCCTCGGCATACCTGCTGTTTTTTGTTTCCGAATTTTTGATTGCAATCCAATGTTTGTCATACAGTTTTGCAACATCCACAACATCCATACTTTCCGTATACCCCGGTAATTTCTTTACCATTTCTTCTTTAACGCGTTGAGATGAATGAACTACTTTGGGCGCTTCCGTAAAATAATATAAAAGCCAGATTTCAAAGCATGGATTAGACGGAATAATTTCTATGTTTTTATATTTCTTTTTGGCTTTGACGTATTTCTCATATTTACATTGTTCCAAATCTAAATCCACCAGGCAATACACCTTATCACCCAATTCGGGATCCAGTTGGTTTTCTATAAATATATCTGCGGCTTTTTTCGCCATGCTGGCGATATCTGTAGCCTCACTGTTCTCTATATGTAAATTGAAAGGTGCTTTTCTGGTATTGAAATGTCCGAAATACGTTCTTTCAGTCTTATTACGCCCTTCACAAACAATAAAAATAAGCGGTTTTCGGTCTCGCTTATATTTCGCACGCTGAGCCATACTATACCCCCTTAATGAAAGGAATAGCACCGAATCTTCCCAGAAGATACGCCTTTTCAATATTTTCGGATGTTCTCGGCGAAAAATCGGATAACGGATACATTTCCGTTTTACCGCTTTCATAATCCCTTTCCGTAAACCAGATATCGTCTCTTCTGAAAATATTTAAGTCAAGCAGATTCGTGTCATGCGTATTTGCAATAAGCTGAGCATTATTCGTATTGATATTTTTGTCCAGAAACATCTTTACAAGATATTCTACCATCAACGGATGAAAACTTTTATCAAGTTCATCCACAAATAAAACTTTACCTTCTTTAAACACATAGTACAGTAACGGAGAATACATAAACATCTTTGTTGTACCGACAGATTCTTCGTTTATATTCAAAGCATATCTTCTGGTCCCCGTATCACTCATAACGTCATGATACGTCATAAAATCGTATACGTTTGAATTTTCAAGATGCGCTATCGCTTCTTCATTCCCTTTGGTCGCTATACGAAGAAATTCCTTGATAGTGTTTATATTTTTACCGACATCTTTAATCTTTTTCGAATCCACGCTGAAATCGCTTATACTAATATCCGCACTATTCAACATTTTCAAACAAAATGCTTTATATTCATTAACTTCATTATTGGCGTAAATTCTATCCAGATTTGCTTTCCAAAGCGGCTCTATATCCAATGCTACCATTATGGTATTCAGAAAATAATCCACCACCGGTTTTGTTTTTTCATAATTCCACGATGCCGAAGTAACCAAAAACAACTTGTTTTCCAGATTTCTGTCCTTCAACACATTCAAAAGCTTTCCATCTTTATTAAAGTCGTAATTATTTGTATTTGTTCTGTTGAAAATCATTGTAGGCTTCGCAGAATAATAAATATCCAAGCGTTCATCGATTACCTTTTCTCTCGTACAACTAAAACAATAAGCGTACTTTAATCCATCCTTAATAAATGTAACGGAAAATTCCGACGGCTTATTAAAACAGTCGTCGCAAAACTTAAACGGACTTACAGGTATAGGTCTTTTTTCGAGTAAAGCGTTTGAGTTGGCAATAAACGAAACGACAAAAAGCATCGCATTGATAAAGGACGATTTACCCGAAGCATTTGCCCCGTAAATCATTCTTGTTTTCGAAATCCTGTCTTTTTTCTCAACGATCAGATTTTCCTCATGCGATTTATCTTTGTTGGCAAGCATTGTAAAATCACATTCGTTGGCAAACGACATATAGTTCTTAAATTTAAAATCTATGATCATAACGATACCTCTTGATTATATTATATTTTTTAAACTCCAAAAAGTCAACCAAAACCGCCTCATTACGCAAATATTTTTGCCGTTTCTGCATTTTTTATGCAAATATAATAAAAATAATTGGCAGATGACGGATTATTTTCTGATAATCCCCTCCGTTTTGGTTCTTCAGATCTATTGTCAATCTCTTGTTGTCTTGTTGTAATAATTTTGTCAAATCAAGATTAGACTAATCTTGATTATTCAAAAAAGAGTTCCTCTACGTATATAGAAGGAATAATATCGGATATTGTTTTGTCGTAAAAAGGAATAAAATCGGATATTGATTTTCCGTAAAAAGGAATAAAATCAGAATATATCAAACACAAAATCTTTTTATTAGTCTAAAAGCATTAAAAAAACCGCCGCCCTCCGCAAAAGCAAAGGACGGCGGTTTTTCGTTCTGCCGGTAAAGTTACATAAACACTCTTACCGTCAGATCGTGCCATTGATTTTGTCTGAGCATTCCGTCCCGTTCTTTCCGGTAAGATTTCGCCTCTTTATAATCTATCGTAAACTCCCACACAAGCCTTTTCATTTCGTCGGATTTGTCTGCAAGGTCGAAATTCATATACCAGTTGAAACACGTTTCCGTAACGGGAACAATCGTGCCGACGAACTGACCGATTACGTCTCTGTCGATACGATGGTCGGTAAAATCCATTTTCGCCAGCAAAAAATCTTCTGCCTTTTTCGCCGGATCTTCCGGATTTCCGTTCGGCACCATTCCCGCATCCAGCACCCGCCGTTTGCTCAGTAAATCGAGTTTTTCTTTCTCTATTTCGCTTTTGAACTCGAAATACGATTCCCGCGTTATTTCGTCCTCCAGCCGCATACGGGTAAGTTTTTTCAGTTTTTCGTCCAACTTGACAAGTTGTTCCGTTACCCGATCTTTCACCGTTTCGGCTTCGCGATATTCCATAAACACGCCTACCTGATATAACGACGACACTTTGTTCAGAATATCTTTCTTGTTTCCCCATAAACCCGAAAAAATGCGCCTTGCCATCATTTCAAGTTTCCAGTCGCAGATTTCTTTCAGGTCGCAGAACCCGGCATCGTCCACGCCCGCCTGTTGTCTTGTAGCTTTTGTGCCGTTATTCAACTGATTATAGCACTTATATCCGTAAATCAACTCGCCGTTTCTGTTCTTCCGCCACTTATTTCTGCGCATACGATAACCGCAACGGCATCTGAGTTTTTTCGTCCAGACGTCGTCGCTTGTATGAATGCCTGTCAGATGACTCTTTTCACCGTTTTCCGTAAGAATTTTATTGCGACGGACGCGCTGTTCCCGTATCTGACGGCATCTGTCCCACTGTTCCTCGCTTATAATCGGCTCGAAATCGCCTTTCACATACAGATATGTATCTTCATCGCGGTTTCTTATGATTTTCTGATCGAGAAAATTATTTCTGCGCGATTTCAGATACGCGGGATACCCCTTATAGGTCGAATTATGCAATATCCGCGCTATCTTGCAGTTTTCCCAGCGCACCAACCCGGAACTGTCCTTGCGTTTCAGGCGTATCAGTTCGTTGCGTATCTGCGACATCCCCTTGCCCGCGGAATACATATCGTAAATCATACGCACCGTTTCCGCCTGTTCGGGATTGATGACGTAAGTTCCTTTCGCTTTATCGCGGTCGTATCCGAGAATATTTCCGTTTCCGAACAATACACCTTTGTCGCGGCTTATTTTCTGCCCCGCGCGGACGCGTTCGGAAATTTTACGGCTCTCTTCCTGCGCCAAAGTCGCCATAATCGTAAGTCGTAGTTCACCGTCTCCGTCCATCGTCCGGATGTTGTCTTCCACAAAATACACTTCCACGCCATAGTTTTTCAACTCACGCGTAACGACGAGCGTATCAACCGTATTTCTTGCAAAACGGCATACTTCACGCGTTACGATCAGGTCGAATTTCTTTTGTTTTGCATCCTGCACCATCTGCAGAAACGCAGGTCTTTTCTTCGCCTGCGTGCCTGTGATGCCTTCGTCCGCGTAAGTACTTTATGGGGTACACAGTAATTACGTGGAGCGTATTTTGTTGTTTTTTATAAAACCGAGTCGATATCGACTTTGTAAACAAGTTGTATCAGCCGCGGCGCGCCGTTCGGCGGCTCTTTCTCTCCGATAATGATTTTGTCGAATAATTCCAGCATCATCTCGCGCGTTATTACCGTTACGTCAAGATACCTCTTAATGCGGCTCATAAATTCGTCGATATTTTCCCGCATGTCTTTTGCGTTTCTCAGTTCCGCTTCGAGTCCGGAAACTTCCTTCCGCAAATTCTCCTGTTCGGCAAGGTAGCGGTCGATAAATTTCATACAAAGTTCTTCGGGCATCTTCCCTAAAAGTTTATCTTCGTATGCCTTGCTCATCAAATCGTCCAGCGTGGCGATTCTCGCTCTTTTCGTCTTTATTGCCTTTGCCGTTTCTTTATCCGACTGTTCGGCAAGCATCGCGTTTCGCCTGATAAATCTTTTACGAATACCCTCTTCGTCCTCGGCTACGATTTTCGCTTTCGCTCGTATATCGTCGAGTATGATTTTATGAATCACGTCCCCGTTGATATAATGCTTCGTGCATTTATCCGCGCCGTATCGGTTTCGCAATCCGCATTCATAAGTAACGAGATGCTTCTTACGCCTACCGCCGACAGTTTTATGATATTCCATCGTTGCGCCGCACGTCGAACATCGCATAATTCCCGAAAGCGCGGGCGTTACCCGCTCTTTCGTTATCTTACCCGTACTCGCCGTCGCTTCGAGTTCTTTTACCTTATTCCACAGTTCGTGGCTTATAATCGGCTCGTGATTATTCGGAATAATGACTTGCTCTTCCTTAGGAACTTTTACGACCTTCTTATTTTTGTAAGAAATATGCTTCACTCTCTGCTGAACCAAATCTCCGACGTAAAGTTGCTGTGCCAATATACTTCTAACAGCGGCGGGCGACCAATAATTATGCCCCTCGCCCGTAACCTTTTTCCCGAACTTGCGCTCGGCATACACGGCAGGAGATGAAATCCCGTCCGCCTGCAAATCCAGAGCAATCCGATACGCGCTTTCGCCTTTGGCTCGCCGTTCAAAAATTCGTCTTACAACCTGCGCCGCTTCTTCGTCTATAATCGGCGTATGGTTTTTATCGTCTTTTCTCACGTAACCGTAAGGCGCTTTCGAAGCAAGATATTTCCCTGCCTGCGCGCAGGAATATTTTACTGCACGGATTTTTTTACTCGTATTCGCAGAATGCCACTCGTTAAAAACGTTCATAATCGGCATCATATCCATTGCCGACGTATCTTTGCTCGCAGTGTCGATTCTGTCCTCTATCGCGATAAATCGTATTCCGAACGACGGAAACACATAATCGATATACTGACCGACAAGAATATAATTTCTGCCGAAACGGGATAAATCCTTTACTACGATCGTATTGATTTCTCCCGCTTTCGCGTCGTCGAGTAAGCGTTTCACTCCGGGACGCTCGAAATTCGTACCCGAATAGCCGTCGTCAACGTATACGTCTTTTATCTCCCAGCCTTTTTCTTTTACGTATTTCGTTACGAGTATTTTCTGATTCTCGATAGAAAGCGATTCTCCTGCGCGCTCGTCGTCGCGGCTTAATCTCAAATAAATGCCTGCTATGTAATTTTTATACTGCTTAGGTTCCATGTTTTACCTCCCGAACCGAAGCAATTTTTTCACTTACCTTTATTTTACCATATTTTTCGTAATAGCTCAAGCTGTTCATACCTCGCACACTCCTTTTATTTTTCTTGATTTCAACATTTCATCGTATGCCTCCTTTTCCGCTAAAACGATTAGCGTATCGTGTATATTTTTCTTTCCGATAAAATAACTCTCCACCAAATAATCTGCCCCTTTGATACTCATCTTTACACTCGTTTTCGGTGCGGACAAGTATCCGATATCATTTACTTCCTTCTTATTTCTCGCCACTTTTCCTCTCTTAATTTCTTATTTGTTGTCTTTTCCGTTCTACCCTTATCCTGTAAAACCCCTTCTGCTTTTCGCCTTTACGCTTTTCGAATATTACTTATTTCACAATATCATCCCGGTCTATTTTCGCCGTATTGTCTTTTTAAGCGCAGGCTCCGGCGGCTTGGAAGCAACATCACTTCCGGCCGTCGGATTTAAAATTTACATATTTCTTATTTGAGCAATAACATTGCCGTCATTATACTCTGTGCCAGTAATAATGCAGGCGTGAGCCAGAAAAAGAATTTCCGAAAGCCGCGCTCGAATCGTATATCGTCTTTCACGCTCTCTACTTCTTTTTGCAATTCTTCCACCTTTTTGGTAAGTGCTTTCGAATGCTCGTCGATTGTAAACGCCGCGCTGTTCGCCGCTTCGGCAACTCTTTCCTTTAATAGTTCGCCCGCCTCGTCAGTCGCCTTTGCCATAGTTGTACTTATTTGCCGTTGTATTTCCGTTACCGTTTCCGTTATCCTTTGAAGCGTTATCCGCAGACTCGACAATAAGTTCCGATTGTCCTCTTTCATATCTTTCGTCAGCTGCTCTACATCTTCTTTCAGCCTCGTCACGAGCGCGTCGTTCGTCCATTCTACGCTCTTCACTTGCTGCGTCAAGTCCTCCACCCGCGCATTCAGCCGCGAAATTAAGGCGTTGCATTTCTCGTTCGATACCGCTAAGGCTTGCTCTAATAATGCTTCCCGCGTTTCCGCCGTCAACCGTTTTACCTCTTCGCACAGTTCGATTGCCGACGAATTTTCCGTCAAATCCACTTCTTCGTCCGGTATACGCTCCGGACTTCTGCCTGTAATTTTGTTCTCCAATTCTTTTGATTACCTCCGTTTTTGTATAATTTTCTCCGAGTTTCGCCCCTCGGATAGGTTTTTGTTTTTCGGGGTGCAGGTAGGAATAATCCTTGCCGTCCCGCATGATTTTTACGCCGTAGCACTTATCCAAGTATTCTTTGAATTCTTCCGCCGTTTTTGAATTTTTGATTCCCTCGGCGATTACCTCGCGCAATTCTTCTTTCCAACTCGTTCCGCCTTTTAATATAATTTTCTTTTCTGCCGACGTTCGGCTGTTTTTGCCGCGCTTCCGAAATTCCGTTTCCGTAAAGCCGTATTTTCTGCCGATTGCATTTACTTCGTCTTTCATTTTTACATAATCTTGCTTTGAAAATTGCAGTTTTTTGCCCGTAATAGGATCAACGGCGTTTACGATAATGTGGCTGTGAACAGTCTGCGTATCCGTATGCGTGGCGATCACGCATTCGTAATTTTTGAAAAACGCTTCCGCAACTTCTTCCGCATACGCGTGGGCTTTTTCTATCGTTACGTTATCTTTTCTCGCGCAGGAAAGTTTAAAATGATAATACTTCCGCTCGTCGTATTTCTCGCCTTTACCGAACCTTTTCGCCGTTTCTTCAAACTGTTTTGCGTAATCTTCGTCCTCAAATAAATTTTTCGCCGACACAAACGCCGCTTTATTCTGTTCGGTGATATATGGTCTGCCCTGCGGATATAAAGGTTGTAGCCGGCGCGCTGAAAGAAGAAAGCACTCCCTGAAACGCCATAATCATACCGACGGTAAAAGTTCCTTCCATCGCAAACCATACGCCCAGCGTCAGCACGACGATACCCGTTATTGTTGAAACGACGGAAGGTATCATTCCGAGATACTGATTTATCTTTGCGTACTTGACCTTCTGCGCATTGACGCTCGCCTGATAGCCTGCCCATCTTTCGAAAAATCCGTTTTCCGCACCGCTTGCCTTGATGGTCTCTATCATTTCCACACCGGCGACTGTTGCTCCTGCCAGCTTTCCCGCATCACGCATCGAAACGCGGGTGATATTGACGCGCTTTTTGGATATGATACTTGACATCCACGCATTGATCACGAGCGACGAGAGACCTACGAGCGTGAGAATCCAGCTGTACCGTATCATAACGACGAGATAAAACACCATCATGATCGCGTTTAATGCAAGAGGCGCGAAGGTATTGACCACGCTGTTGGCTATGCCTGCGTTAGAGCCCTGTCTGCCCTGGATATCGCCCGCAAGTCTTTGCGAGAAAAATTCCATCGGCAAATGCAGAACTTTCCAAAGAAAAGTGCTGCTGCCGACGCTTGCGAGTTTGCCGTTGATTCTGTTGCTGTAATAGGTTTCAAGCGCCGCTATCATCAACTGCAATGCGGACATAACGGAAAGCGCAATCATAAACGGATAAAACCATTCCGGGCTTTCTTTCGTAAGCAGTCTATCCATGAAAATGCGGGAAAACGCCGGCGTAATAATACCGATCAGCGCGGAAATCAGCGTCGTGAACACTACGAATGCAACTGCGGTTTTCGCTCCGCGCAGGCGGCTTATTGCAAACGAAAGAACGCTTTTTCTTTTACCCGACGGCGCGAATTCTTCGTTCGGTTCAAACATCAGGCAGATGCCTGTAAACGACTTGTCGAAGGTCTCCATCGAAACGGTATAACTTCCCTTCGCAGGGTCGTTGATGACAGCCTTTTTTCCCTTGAATCCGTCAAGCACGACGAAATGATTGAAATTCCAGTGAATGATACACGGAAATTTCCCGTATTTTTTCAGATCGTCCGGCTCGTATCGGTACCCTTTGGCGGTAAAGCCGTAGTTTCGGGCGGCAACGAGAATATTTTTTGCGTTCGCTCCGTCCCTCGATACGCCGCAGTCAAGTCTTATCTGTTCCAACGGTATCCATTTATCGTAATAAGCGCAAATCATAGCAAGTGACGCCGCGCCGCACTCCAAAGCCTCCATCTGCATGACGACGGGTACTTTCGCTACACCTTTTGTGAGCGGTTGCTTGATTTTCTGCTTTTTATTTTCCATACGCCGCCTCAATTAAATACAAAATACAATGGGGACACGCTGTCGGTAACAATCTGCGCCCGGTACGCTCCGTCCGCAAGCGTCGCATTCGTTTGCAAAACGTACACCCATTCTCCCAAACTCAAACCGCCTGTATGCCTTGCATATTCGCTGATTGCATCGGTGACTGCAATCGGCTCGGAAGAGATCGAAACAACGGTATAAACGCCGTCGCCTATGGAAACGCTCATGCTTTCTTTGATGTCCTCTACGTCGCTCTCTTTGACGTATAATACCGTCTGTCCGTCCCGGCTTACCGCCGCAACCGTCAGTTTTGTTTCAAGTTTACCGAAAACTCCCCATATGCAGATACCGATCAGTAATACGGCGATTGCCGCAAGCGCCATCCATACGCCGGGATTGGTAACTTTTACGTAATCGTTCAACTGCTCGGGCGAGGACATTTTATCTACGCTCTTTTTGCGGAAAATTTTATCGTTCATACGGCCTCCTTTTTAGGTATATTATTCGTATTGAATCGAAGACAAAACGTAAAGCGGAGTTTTCGTCTCGCTTTCTCCGTTCCCTTCTATTTCTTTTCTCACGCCCGTAACGTATCCGTACTTGTTTACGTAAAAGGAATAAACGTAGCCGACGTTGTCGGCTTTTACGTAATGAATCGTTGCCGAAAAGCCGTCACCTTTTACCGCGTATCGCTCGGAAGAAACGGTGTTCGCGTTTAAAACCTCGTTTTCGAACTTCTCTGCGGATATACACAAACGAACGGAATACTTGTCGACAGAAATACAGCCGTTTATAATTTCGGAAGTAAAAACTTCCGCGGGTTTACCGTCGATTTTCGCTTTATACGAGGCTTTCTTATATGTAACGCCGTCCTTTTCCGCATTAGCGGCGCATTCGCCGAGTTTGGATAAAAACCAGGATCTGTCGTAAATTTGTTTCCAGCGTGCATAAAGCGAGAGGTTCGAAGTTATCGGCGTGTTGGCTATATCGAATTCCTGCGTAAACGCTTCGTCACGGTACCACCCGTCGAATGTGTAGCCGGTTTTTATCATTACGTCCGGTACTTTATCTGCCGCGGTTTTCCCTGTTTCTACTTGTTTTTGTACAGAGTCTTCCTCTAATCCCATATTACAATAAAACGTAACCGTATAGTAAACGGGAGTATCTTTGCCTGAATTTTTTTCACCGCAGGCGACGAGATTAAAAACGCAAAGCGTGCAAACCGCCGCGACGATAACGCCTGATATCAATCTTTTGAATTTCATGATACATTCTCCTTGTTTCCGAAAAAAATTTAACCTGTTTCGGTTGTATTATTTCGACGCAAAACCGATGACGAGAACGTTTTTCCCGTTCCGATATTTATAATCGATTTCCGCCGCCATTTTTTTTACCATAAAAATGCCGAGCCCGCCTATTTCGCGTTCCTCTGCGGAAAGCGTGATGTCCGGTTCTTTTGCCGTTGTCGGGTCGTAAGGTTTCCCGTTATCCTCAAACCGGATTTCAAGCCGCTCGCCTTTTTCCGTCAGGATTATTTCGGCGGTTGTCGCGCCGCTGTAATAAACCACGTTGGAATAAATCTCATCGACGGCGATTTTCGCCTTATTTGCAAGTTTAACGGGCGTCTCCCATTTTTCAAGCGTTGCAGATAGAAAATCGGCAACGGTTTCTATTGACGATTGATCGGGTATAACGGATATTTTTCCCTCTTCCTCAACCTGATTCAGTTTCACGCACAGCATCGTAATATCGTCGGATTGCTCCGCTCCTTTCACGAATTGATCTATATCCGCGCGAACGGTTCTGCATAAATCTTCGGCGGTGCCGCACGACGAGGAAAGAACGGTTTTCAGCCTGTTTTCTCCGTACAGTTTATTGTCGGTATCGGCGGCTTCCGTCACGCCGTCGGTGTAAACGAAAATTTCGTCCCCTTTTTCAAGTGTAAGTTCGTACTTTTTATATTTCGTCCTATCCATACCGGCAAGAATAAAATTCGGGCGGGTGCGTAAGTACTCGAATTCGCCGTTTTTATGCCGTACGAGCGGCGGATTATGCCCCGCATTGACGTATTCCAAAATTCCCGTTTGGGTATCGAGCATACTCATCCACGCCGTTACGAACATTTCCGCCTCGTTATTTTCGCACAGTTCTTTGTTTGCTTCGGTAAACACTTCGGCTACGCTTAATCCGCTTTCGGCAAGGTTTTTGATTAACGTTTTCGCTCTCATCATAAACAGCGCGCCGGGAATCCCTTTGCCCGAAACGTCCGCGACGAGAAACGCGAGGTGCGAGGAATCGACAAGCCAGAAATCGTAAAAATCGCCGCCCACTTCCTTTGCCGCGTCCATCGACGCATAAAGATCGAAATCTTTGCGGTCGGAATACGACGACACAGACGGAAGCGCAGAACGCTGAATTTGTCTTGCAAATTCCAGTTCCCGGTCGATACGGCTCTCTGCTTCGGCAATATATCGTTTCAACGTGTCCACGGTTGCGTTTATGTCGTCCGAAAGAGAAGCGAACTCCTCGCTTTCACGCACGTTGACTTCCACGTTAAGATTGCCGCCTGTAATCTGTGCCAGCGAACCGTTGATTTTGTGAATATTGTCTACGATTTGTTTTTTCACCAGAAAATACACTTGGACAAACAGCGCGGCAAACACAATTACTTCCATAAAAGCAAGTATGGTTACGGAAATATCCCTCGAAAACATCGCTTCGCTTTCCGGAATATATGTAATCAGATATAAGTTGTTCGTCTTGTAAAACATACAATACGACTTCGTTTTGCCTACGTTCGCGGTAAAGCGTACTTTAGGGCTTGCTTTTACCGTATTCGCGTTCTCAAAAGTGTAAATCGATTCGCCCTTGTGACCGCCGTTATCGTATATTATTTTGCCTTCGTCGTCACAAACGATAATGCCGCCTTCCTTACCGATATGTCTGTTTTCGACGGCTCGACGAATATCTTCTTCCGTTGAAGTCTCCGAAATGTCCTTCTCCACGTCGGAAAGATTCAGCAAAAGCAGATTTTCCGCATTTGCATAGGCGATTTTTGTTTGCAAAACAGAAGTAAAAACCAAAGTAACGGTAAACGCCACGGCAATGCAAATCATCAAAAACAGTTGAAAGACCTGCGTGATTTGTTTATTTCGAAAAATCTTTTTGACAAGGGCTTTGTCTTCCGACGTACGCCTTTTTCTTCTTTCCTTGCCTATCAGCGACACAAACAAAAGCGACAACATCTCCGAAACGGCGTTGCACACTATCATCGGCACGGCGCACGCGCGAACTACTTTATATGCCCCGTAAACGTCGTTCATTGCGAAAACGAAAACAAGCAGCATATGCAATACTTCGACCGTTCCGCCTATAATAAGACCGTATATCCATGCGGGCTTTTTATCGTCGAACATAAATTTTCGGCAACCCGCGCCAGACAGTCCTGCAAGCAAACAGCCGATCGAACAAGCAACCTGACTGAATTCACCCGCGCCCCAATAGGTTGCGATAAAGCGATAAACGCCGCCGAGAACGCCTGCGATAATTCCCGAAGGTGCGCCGAACAAAAGCCCTGCGGCAAGAGGCGCGGCGTTTCTGACGTTTAAAACAGCACCCCCTACGGGGATTCCAAATTCCGTTCCGAGAACGGCTACACCGCCGAACAATACGCCGACGATCGCCTGCTTTACGATACGTTTTATTTTGCCGAAACGCGTTTTCTTTTCGGCAAGATAAAGCGCGCACGACAATAAAACGGGCAAAAACGTTGCCGCGATCAGCTTTATAATTGTTATAAAATCATATTCCATAATCACGTCTATTCCGTCGGCAAAAATTTTTCAATCACAAGTTTTGAAAACTCGCAACTCGTATATGCCGCAAATTTTTGATATTGATCGGATTTTTCGTTGTTCGCATAATCGCAAACGCTTTTTATAACGAGCGGAATCGGGCGCGGAGCCGTAGCATTCTGAGCCGCGTAAACAACCCCAAACGCTTCCATATCTAACCCGATCGTATCATCGAAAGTCGAATGTATCTGTTTTTTGACGATTTCTCTGTTGGTAACAACGGCACTGCCCGTTGCCATCACTCCGAAATGAACTTTGCATTGATTTTCAGGCGAGGCAGCCGCTTGTCTTACATATGACAACGTTTTTTCGTCTGTTTTCACTACGGCCGGACGCGGAACAAATCCCACGTTGCCGAAGCGTATTTCGGTCCTGTCCGGACTGACGAATTTACCCGAAGAGTAATTCCAGATTGTGTCGGGAACCAAAACGTCGCCGTAAATCTGTTCTGTAACGTTTGCTGGGGCAATTCCGGCAGCTATCCCCGCCATAATAACGTATTTCGGTCGAAAATGTTCGATAAGTTTCATCGTGAGCGTAACGGCTACAGTCATACCCATTTCTTTTTGACGCGCATACGATATTTTTCTCTTTTTTCCGTCGCATGTCACCGACGCAACGTAATACTCCTGTTCGTCCCCGTCAAACTTCACGGGCGACCAATCATACATCTTCTTTACCGCATTTTCTTCTGTCAACGTTGCAACTATAATCGCCGCAAAAAACAAATATTCTTCACTCATTTTTCTACCATCCTTCGCCGAAAGCGTTTACAGAAATTCTCTCTACTTCTTCTTCGAAAAAAGGATAACCTATCGCTCCGTCGAAATCGTCGTAAAACGTTTTCTCAGGGAGATGCGCGCGATTGAATAACAAGTACGTCTTAACGGTCGGGTGTTCCTTTTTTATAAATTGCAACAAATCCGCACCGCTCATTCGCTTCATTTCTTCAAAGGCAAAAACGTAATTAACCTCGTTATTGAACGAGTATTTGCACGCCATAAGCGGATCGGTTTCTTTGATTATTTCGGCAAAAGGAAACATTTTTTCCAAAATGCCGTCAAGTTCCGTTAAAACCGTTATATCGTTGCATACGGCAAGAATTTTCGTTCCGATATTCGATTCTCCCATAACCCCGCTTTTTATCTCCGCTTATTCAATGGTAAGAAAGTCCGAAAAACCGGTGATTTCAAAAACTTCCATAATGCTTTCGCCTACGTTTTTCAACTTCATAGAGCCTTTTTCGTTCATAATTTTTTGCGCTTTCAAAATTACTCTTAGCCCTGCAGAAGATATGTATTCGAGTTTCTCCATATCGAATATGAGTTCTTCTACCCCGTCTAAATCGCCTATCTCGTTTTCGAGTTCGGGGGCGGTCGTGGTATCGAGTCTGCCGTCGAGCGCAAAAACAAGCGTGTTGCCGTTAAGTTTCTTTTCGATTTTCATTTTAATATCTCCTATATAAATTTTTTATTTTTTCCAATTGTCTATCGGCTCGTATAAAAAAGGTAAGTCTTTTAGGGGAACATCGAGAGTTTTAGCTAAATTTTTTACTGCCGAAGGAATTTCAGGCATAAAGTCTAAATACCAATCTATCGTTTCGTAAATATATCTTCTTTTGAATTCGGTATCGGCGCATACCGCCGAACGCAGATTGTGCAATCTGTCCGCCCCTTTTACCAAGAACGCCGTAGCGTCTTTTCTTATCCCCTCAACGTAATTTTTCATTACGTAATTCCTTTGCTTGGTAAGAAGTTTTACCGAATGAAGTATTTTTTTATTTCCAAAGGACAGAATCTCTTCTTCGGTAGCGTCGGTATCTTCAAGCAAGTCGTGGAATAACGCGGTTATCACGGCGTCGGTATCGCCGCCCTTTTCTTTTACGATTCCGGCAACGGCTACGGGGTGCGTAATATACGGAAGACCGCCTATACGGAATTGCCCTTCGTGCTTTTTCGCGGCGAAGGCAAGTGCGTTTTCATAACGTTTCTTATCTATCATTTGTTTTCTTTGCCTACGTGCTTATCGTAAAACGTTTTTGCCCGCCGCGCCGCCGTTTCTTTATCGTTTAACGATACGGCAAAAAATTCCGTAATTTCCTTGATTGTAGATTTTCTTGCAATAAGTTCTGCCCGACACAAATACCACAATCCCACGTTTGACGAAAGTATATCTATATCCGTTGCGCGCAAAGTGCTTTCGGCAAGGGAAAAAGCGATTTTTTCGTTTCGCTCCGTCATATCCTGCAATTCGCCTATTTTCGTTATACCAAACCACCCCAACTGTTCGATATAACTTCCCGAATCAACCGTTTTCATCTCCGCGCCGTTTATCGCCGCAATCTTTCGGTTCAGTTCGCACATCAGTCGGTTATTGAGCACAAATTCGTTTATCGATACCGAGTTTATCGCCACTTCATCGGCGCGGTTTTCCTTAATCCGCGCCCTTATATCGTCGGTATATGCTTTCATTCCGTCGCGAAGTCTGATAAATTCATCGTCGGCAACTTCCAAAAGCCCCGCCACACGCGAAAAACCTCTCGCATACTCCCTCGGCAAACCGAATTCGCTTTTATACCCTATATCGTGTTCTATCGCAGCCCAGGTGTGTTGCAGTATCGTTCTTATCTGTATCTCAAACTTTTTATTGCATATCTCGGCGGGATAACCCGACTTTTCTGAAAAATAACACGTATAATGAAGAGAAAGATACCCGAACGAATCTGCTTTTATCAAAGCCCGCTTATCCGAAGAATTTTTCCAATCGACGCTAAAAGTTTCCTCTACCTTTTTACCCAATTTATCTACTTCGTCGTTAAAAAAACATATTACCCGCGCCCCTAAAATGTCCGTAAGGTCGGTAAATTTCTGATACCAATCACCGTTTCGCACAAGTTTCCCCGCAAGGCTTGCTTCGCTTTTCACGCGATGCTCTATACTCAACGTTTGTATGCCGGATTCTTTAACAAGCGCGCACAGTTTGTCGTAAACCACGCCGTCGAGTTTTATAAAACTATCGCGCGCCTTACGGTAATCTTCGATAATCATTCTGTCTTTAACGTTCATATTTTAAGATTTCCCTCGATTTTTCTTTATTGTACCTTACCGTGTGCAACGAAAGTGCAACAATAAAACCGCATTTTAACTTTTCCAAGCAAAAAAAATCGGGCAATTTCAAACTCACCGAAATTGTCCGATTATATTTTTTATTTTTATATAATATTATTATTTACACTGCGGCAAAGACGCGGTAGTAATTTCCGCCCATGAATATTGCGACATATACTCGCCGCGATAAGAATTCACCGCATACGGAATATGACGAAGAAAATCGTAATAATCGCAATCGACCGCTTCGCGATTGACGGCTATACGGTTGCGGCTTTTTACGATTACGTTTTCCGCTCCCACGCTTGAAAAGACGTGTCTTAACTCCGCGATAAGATTTCTTAAATTACTTTGACGGGAATTAGTATCCGCACCGTCCTCCCATATAACCGTCATCAATTCGCCCATGGTAACGGACACCCCCATTCTGTCCACCAGATACGCAAGAAGTTCTTTTGCTTTCGTCCGTCCGAATATCAGCGGTTTATCGTCCGCATAGGCTTCGAAATTTCCGAAACATTGAAATCGAATTTTTTTCTCTCGTTTCGGTTTTACGGGATATCGTAAATGTTCCGTCGCCGTTTTTACCGCTTCGGGCGTTGCCGGCTTCAAAATATAATCGCTCGCATACAAACGAAATGCGTCAAGCGTATATTCGGAATACCCCGTTACGAAAACGATATTGATATCGCCCTTTATATCTTTCAGTCTTTTTGCAAGTTCCAGCCCCGTCATTCCACGCATTTTTATATCCAGAAAAGCAATATCCGCGCCGCTTTCCGAAACGAATTCCAATGCTTTTTCAGGCTTTGAAAAGCCGTAAACCTGCACTTCGGACAGAGATTTTTCTATCGAATCGACAAGCGTTTCGAGTGCTAAACATTCATCGTCAACCGCTATCACGTTCATTTTCGTTTGCTCCTTTAGGAATGTTTATAATTGTTTCGGTTCCTTTGCCTATTTCGCTTTTTATTTCGAGAGTGCCGTTACACATAATTTTCAGTCGACTTCTTACGTTAGCGATACCAACATGGCTTCTTCCGTCGTTTTTTTGCTCGTCGGGATTAAAACCAACGCCGTTATCGCTCACACGGATCTCGTAGCAATCGTCTTTTTCTTTCGTCGATATGGTAACCGTTCCGCCTTCCGGCAAGTCACTCACTCCGTGATTTACGGCGTTTTCCACAAGCGGCTGAACGGTAAGCGGCGGAATAAAAAACTCGCTTACGTCTATATCGTATTTCACTTCGAGATACTCGCCGTAACGTATTTTTTCAAGCGAAAGATATGCCTGTAAGTGTTTTAGTTCGTCCGAAAACGAGATCATTTGGGTTTGTTTTATCGAGTCGAGATTGCCACGCAAATATTTTGAAAAGTTACTCACCGCTTCTTTCGCAGCTTCAGGCTTTACATCGCACAGACGATAGATAGAAGTCAAAGCATTATACAAAAAATGCGGCTGTATTTGCGAAAGAACGAGCGAATTGCTCGTTTCGGACAAGGCAAGTTCTTTTTTTACCAGTTCTTTTTCTATATTCGCCGAACGTTCCGCAAGTTCGACGTGAATAAGCGTATATACGAGAATAAGCGATACGGTTGTCGCAAGATATACGGGCGTTACCGCCCAAAAAATCTGAAGCGGTATCGAAATTACGGGAATAAGCCCGTAAAGCACCATAACCCAGGTCTTCCGCCAGCCCAAAATATCGTGATGCCAAAAAGCGAAAATCATAGTAGAAGCAGGTAATGCGATATTTATAATCTGACTTAAAAGATAAATCGATCCCGTTTTGTCAAGTCCCGTTTCGTCGTAGTAAATATACATTCCGTTGAATATGTTCACGAAATACAAAAGAGTGGCAACGCCGCACAACACTGTCAGAACATTAGCGTAACGATAGGATACTTTTTTCGTTTCCGAAACATATTCGGTAAGACAATAGGCATAAAGCGAAATAATCGCACAAAAAAACATATCCGAAAAAAACGAAAGAATTTTAATCGGAATCACCTTTTCGGGCGATGGATTTATAAGAAACAACCATATGGGTGCGTCTACAAGCAGCATTGCCGCATGGCAAACAAGACACCAAGCAAACAGCCTGCTTGTTTTTGCGCTTTTTTTACGTTCCAATAGACACCCAACGAGCATCACTAACGTTACCACCGCGGCAAAAAACTCCAGCGCGGCACTCATATAATTATATTCATTCAAATTCATTCGGGGCATTCATCTCCGTTCGGGAATTACTAAACAATCGGCGGTTTTAGGCACGCTTCTTTGACAATATTATAGCACACTATCGTTAAAAGAAGCGTTTTATCTTTTCCTTTTTTCCGTTTTATTATAGCACATTTCGTCATATTTTACAAGCCGTTTCACCCGCATAACTACACTTCAATCCAAAACGAGTATGTTATATGCATTATTCGCATTCGTATCTGTCGTTTACTGCCTATTATTAAAGAATTTTATCTTCTTCAAGATGTAATGATTTAAGCCAATCTTCTTTTTCTTGTTTTATCTTTTCGTAACTCGTTCCGCCGGGGTTACAATACGATAACAATAAATTATAGTGTTTCAGTTTGTTTCTTACCGCGTCGTGCGGATCGTCATCGTCGGCACAAGGTTTTTTATATTGACTATATAGAAGTCCGAAACTTGCCCAACTATACGCTTTAAGACCTTGTTTTGCCGCTCGCTTACAATATCTGCGCCAACAAAGCCGTAAAGACGACTGATGCTTTCGCATTTGAAATTCTTCCCATTTGAAATCTGGGATTAAGTATTTCTCACCTTTCTTTACCCGTTCGGGAAAAAGTAAACTTCTAAGCTCGCCTTCACTAATATGCTTAAGATCAATAGTTTCAATTTTTATCGAATCTAACCTTTGAACAACCCGCCACACAGTCATTCGAGAACAACAGCACAACCTCGCCACCTGAGAAAAATTGTTACCTCTGTCAAGATAGTCAACAATTAAACTGTATCTTACCATAAATTTGCTCCTTTTGGTCGCCCTCTAACACCTATATCAGTATATACAACGCACTGTAACATTTTATTGGCCACCTGCGTTTTTGGGGGTATTTTTACCTTTTCTACGACTTACCGGGAGTAAAAAAACAGCCACTCTTTCGCAAGAATGGCTGTTTTTTGTTTGTTTTATTGTAAATTATACCTTTTTAACCCTGTTTTTGGCTTATTTCGTCGCCCTCGGACTACGGATGTTCGCCTGCGCTCGTTCTCTTTTGCCCTGTGCTAAGAATTGCAGGTCTGGCGGTACGCCGTTATCGCAACACTATATCCCATAATTTATCTACCGTAGCGGTTGTATTTAATTTTAATCTTATTAAAGTTTTTCCTTATCATTCTTTGGTTATATAAACACCTTTACCGTCAAATCTTGCCATTGACTTAGTTGTAGCATATCGTTCTTTTTCCTTTTTAAGCCCTTACCTCTTATAATCAATCGTAACCGCGCTCGCTTTTTCATCTCGAAAACAATTTATTTTTAATTCCGTTTGCAAAATAACAATAACGAATTTAATGCACTCGCCTTACAAATCGTATTACTTTCATATTTTTATGTATGCCTCTATTAATGCATGGTCACTCCCCGTCATTATCGCATCTTCATAATTATAATCGCATTCTATAATTAAAGAATTTTTGTTAACAAATAAAAAATCATATCTAACAGCGCCTCTTCTTCTAACATTATGCGAAATAGTTAAACATTTACCGTCCTTACATGTTGTTATACTATTTGCCACAACGTAAGCATCATACATTTCTAATTCTTTCACCTTTTTAAAAAAAATTTTAGCTCCCGTTCCATTTCTATCGTAAAACGTCATTTTATCAATGTCATATGAATCCACATTTGGCTCATTGGCATCCATACCAATAATGTCCGGTTTTATACTCATCTATAAATTCAGTAAATGTATCATATTGAATTGATTTTGCCCTCAGATAGCTGCATCCTGTAATTGAATGTAAGCCCAAAATTTTTATCTTTTTATTATCGTACACAATCTTCGCCCATATCGTTCTATCCGGGAAAATGTTACGTTCTATAACACCACTTTCCAATACCTCTATTGATTTGCTAAAGACCAACATCACCCCCAACCTTCTTGCCACAGAATCATATTTGCTGGGTCTACGAAAATCTAATGAATAAACAAATGATTTTTCTTTTGAATATTTTTCCTTGATACATTGAGCAACCCACGGTCCGACTTCTTGCAAAATAATACAATAATCATTATGCACCTTAGAAAATAGAAAATCCATTTTCTTTTCCCAATCACCCATATAACTTATGTTCCAATCTATAATTTGTAAAGATTTATTCATTATCTACCTATTTTATTACCTGAAAAATTATTATTTGTCGATTCCCACAAGAATTTAATTTATTTCGGCACAAACAATTATGTGGCCTATATCGAATATTTTATATAGACTTATACTTATTTTATAAATTAAAAAATGCCCCGCCAACTCACAATTTTCCCTCTAATTACATTTTGAAAGAATCAAATATTGGCCCTGAACACAAGCCGCTTTTTCGAAATTATATATTTTTACAAAAAACCCGCCCAATGAAAAGCCATATTAAACATCTGTTTTTACAAAAACATCGCCATATAATGCGGAATCGTGAGTTTTACGTCGCTCACGCCAACGTTCCCGTCAACGATTTTATATGCCGCCGACGGTTTATATGCTTCTATAAATCTGTTCAGCGATTTTGTTGCGGTATTTCCCGCTTTCACTTCCACTGGGACCACTTCTCCGTTTTTTTCTATCAGAAATTCCAGTTCGTTGGAATCGTCCGGCTTGTAATAATAAAGCGCGTAACCGTTTTTCACCAACGTTTCGGCGATAATATTTTCGTAAATACCGCCTTTGGCATTCCCCTTTATCGTGTTTTCAAGAATCGCTCTTTTGGTTTCAAAACCGTACATAGCGCACAGCAAGCCCGTATCGTTGATATACAATTTGAACTGATCTTCATCGGCGTTCGCCATCAACGGCAGATACGGCTCGTGAATATTGTAACACGGATTAACGATATTCGAGTCTTTCAGCCATTGAACGCTTCCGCCGTATTTTTTGCTTGTCTGCCCTTTTTCCACGGTGGAATACTGAAATTTCGTAATCTCCTTTGCGAGTTGCTTCGGAATAGCGTCGTAACACTTGCGCACCTTTATTTTCTCCGCGCCCTTTGCGTGTTTTGAAATATCGAAACGGTAGTTTTCGAGAATTTTTTCCTGCAATGCAGCAACCCTCGTAAAGTCGTGATTATCGGCATAATCGGCAACAACTTCCGGCATACCGCCCACCACCATATACTCACGGAACAGCGTTTCGTATTTTTCATTTAGCGCGAAAGGCACTTTTTCTTTTTTATCAAAAAGTTCTTTCAAATAAGAAACTCCGCTTTCGTACCCTTCCGCCCAAAGAAATTCCTCGAAATCAAGCGAATACATCGTAAGAAACGTTTCGTATCCGGTAGGAACGGATTCGGGTTCTTCCGTGTTTTCGTCGGCGTCTTCACCATACGTCAGACCTAAAAGGCTTCCGGAAGTGATAACGTCGAATCTCCCGTCCTCCGCAAGAAATTTCAAGGCGGTGCGCGCGCTTCCGCATGCCTGAATTTCGTCTAAAAATATCAACGTATCGCCTTTTACGAGATTTACGCCGTTTATCATAGCCGTCATTCTTTTATAAACGGATTCGGCGTCCAACGTTCCCGCAAAAATCTGTTTTAATTCCTGATTTTTGATAAAATTGATTTCGACAAAACTTTTATACTCTTTTTTCCCGAACTCGCGGACAAGATAAGTTTTCCCGACCTGTCTCGCCCCTTTCACCATCAAGCAGTTATTCCGATGCGTATTTTTCCATTCGACAAGTTTCTGATATGCTTTTCTTTTTAACATAACGTTTCTCCGAAATCAGGTTTTATTACCGATATTATACTTCGTTTTTTTATATTTGTCAACCGAAAAGGAATAAAATCGGATATTGATTTATTGCAAAAAGGAATAAAATCCGATATTCGTTTCTTCTAAAAAGGAATAAAATCGGAATATTGTAAACCCGAAATCTGTTTTCAATCTGAAAGCATTAAAAAACGCCGCCCTCCGCAAAAGCAAAGGACGGCGGTTTTT
>OBLG01001096.1_pt1 | contig 22857 bp, 19 predicted proteins | sample 1517451 | NCBI WGS metagenome assembly OBLG01 (sample SAMN04571694, study PRJEB22368) | human gut metagenome | biome: human gut; material: stool | host: Homo sapiens | place: Luxembourg | collected 2012-06-29
CATAGCTCAGCTGATTATAGAACGCGTAGACGACCAGAAGCCCGGCGACCACAAGGATCGGCAGACCCACGCAGCGGCGGCAAAGCTCGACCAGAACCAGAATGCCGATGCAGCCGATGACCACATGAATGGGCTGGATGCGGGTGGCAAGCCGGATCATCGTCATGGCGTTGCGTGCAAAGTAGAAAAAGCAGGCCGCGCCGACGAGCATCAGGAGAATGTCGTACCACGGCAGATAGTTGGGCCGCACGTGATGCTTGCTGGCCGGGAAGTTCAGAAAGCCCGCAAGGATGATAAAGCCCATGAACAGCGGCAGCCGGATCTCCGGCATGGCCGTGGAAAACAGCGTCATGCAGATGCAGTACACGGCGAAGCACGCCATAAAGACCTTAATGACAATGGCGCGCCAGCCGGACCAGCTGCGGGTGTTGGATTCGCGGTCATATTTGCGCATGACCTCATCAACGTCGGCGGCGATATTCTGCTCTGTACCGGCGTTTGCGGTCGCGGGGGTGGTCTTGTCAGGATTCTTGGACAAGATGCATCTCTCCTTCTTCTTTTTGTACGACAACTACGGCAGGGAAGCCCTGCCGTAGTTGCTGCTATGCGTAAAGTACGCGTTAAGCTTACTTGGTGGGAACGTCAAAGCCCTTTTCCGCGAAATACTTGGCCGCGCCCGGATGATAGGGGACGGAGGTAACGGAAGCGCCGAACTCGGTGCTGACCTCCGCGTACTTGGCGTGGGTGTCGGTGAGACTGGCGGCGTTGTCGAAGATATCGGCGACCAGCTTGTAGATGGCGTCCTCGGAAACGTCGTCGCGGGCGAGGACGACCGCGCTGACGGCGACGGTGATGGTGTCAGAATCAAGACCGTAAACATCCTTGCTGATGGTGACCTTGGTGTAGTACGGGGAAGAGGCAAGCAGCTTGTCGACGTGCTCATCATCGAGCGAGACAAGATAGACGTCCTTGGTCGTCGCAAGGTCAGTGACTGCCGTTGTCGGAGCGCCCGCAACGATGAAGGCCGCGTCGATCTGGCCGTTTTTCAGGGAATCCGCGCTGTCGCCGAAGGACTGGTACGTCGGGTTGATATCCTGCTCCGTCAGACCGTATGCGCCGAGCACATCCATGGCGTTAAAATACACGCCGGAACCGGCCGCGCCGATGGAGACGTTTTTGCCCTTGAGATCGTCAACAGACTTGATCTCAGGATCGGTCGTGACGATCTGCACCTGCTCGGTGTAGAGCGCGGCGACCGTGGAGAAGCAGCTGACAGCGCCGGTGTCGGCAAACAGGTTCGTGCCGTCGTAGGCGTAGGCCATCACGTCGGACTGGCAGAAGGCCAGCTCCGCGTTGCCGTCTTCCAGCTCAAAAATATTCGACTGGGAGCCGTTGCCGACCAGACCGACAATGTCAACGCCCGCGTTGTTCGTCGCGTGCTGGGCAATGACGGAGCCGAAGGCGTAGTACGTGCCGGATTCGCCGCCGGTGACGAAGCGCAGCTTGGCGCCGGCGGATGCTGCAGGCGTTTCAGCGTTGGAAGCAGGTGTATCGGATGCGTCAGAAGCCGTATCGGACGTCGTCTGCGTGGGAGCCGCGGGAGAAGCGGCACACGCGGCCATGCCCAGAACGAGGACAGCCGCGAGAAGCAATGCAAGAATCTTTTTCATATCTATTCCCTCCTGAATTGATTTGCTGTGTGAAAGTATAATACATCAAAGTGCATTTTTCAAGATGCAATTTGTCATTTCAAGAAAAATTTTTTTCAAGAAATTCGTATTTTCAACGGAAATCCTTCAAAAATTAGTATAAACCTGAAATATATGAACAATCAAGAAAGATTTGATTCATTTTGATGAAGGACAGCAAACTGGATTCCTGCATATTAAGGCGAAAAATCAGGCAGCCCACACGGGCTGCCTGATGCATGATAAATGATCTAATCTGAATTTTTATTCAGATATTCTTTCAAAAACAGAATGGCCTGCCGGTAGCCCTCGAAGCCGAGGCCCATGTAGGTCTTCACGCAGGCCAGGCGGGCATAGGAGATCTGCCGGAACTTCTCGCGCTTCGTCACGTCGGACAGATGCACCTCGACCGCCGGAAGTGCGACAGCCTTCAGCGCATCCAGAATCGCAACGCTCGTGTGCGTATAGGCCGCCGGGTTGATGACAATGCCGTCAAACACGCCGTAGGCCGCCTGAATTTCATCGACCAGCGCGCCCTCGTGGTTGGACTGGAAGACCTTGCAGGAGATATCCGCTTCGCGGCACGTATCCTCGCAGAAGCGCACCAGCGCGGCGTAATTCTGCCGCCCGTAAATATCCGGCTCCCGCAGGCCGAGCAGGTTGAGATTCGGCCCGTTCAATATCAGCAGCTTCATCCAAGCACCTCCAAAATCTGCCGCACAGCATCCTCTACTGTGCGGTCGTTGTCGATCATAGCGTCCGCAAATTTTTCATACAGCGGCTTTCTGCGCCGGTAAAGCTCCTCCGCGCCGAGCGCCTGCGAGACGGGCCGCCCGCTGATGGGAAGGCGGCTCAAATCGCGCGTCAGGCAGAAGATCGTTCCGTTCTGGTGCAGCAGCGGGTAATTTTCCGGCCTTGTCACGCAGCCGCCGCCCGTAGCGATGACCAGCCCGGAGCGCTTGCCTAGCTCCGCCAGCACCGCCGTCTCCCGCTGCCGGAAGCCACCCTCACCCTCAAGCCGAAAAATCTCCGGGATATTCATCCCGGCCTTCTGCTCGAGTACGGTGTCCGCGTCCAGGAACGTGCGGCTCAGCTGCGCGGCCAGCCGCGTGCCGATCGTCGTCTTGCCGCTGCCCGGCATACCGATGAGAACCACGTTCTGCATCTGCGCGGCCAGCGATTTTGTGATCGCGGCAATGCGTTCGTCTGCGATCGGTGCGCCGAGGAACGCCTCGCAGCTTTTCTTTGCCTGCGCGGTAAGCATCAGAAGCCCGTTTGCCCGCTTGAGGCCGAGCTGCTCCGCCTGCAGCAGAAATTCCGTGCGCGCCGGATTGTAGACCATGTCCAGCGCGGCTTCCAGCGCCGGGAACCGGCTTAACGCAGACGGCGAGACACCGGTGTTCGGATACATACCGAGCGGCGTTGCGTTTACGGCGATTTCCGCGTCCGTGTGCCGGCCGAGATTCTCGTAATTGTCCTCCCCGTGCCGCGAGATGACAACGACCTCCCGCGCGCCCATCTGCCGCAGGACATACTGCGCCGTCGCCGACGCGCCGCCGCTGCCGAAGACGAGCGCCTTTTTGCCGCGCACCTCCGCGCCGCTGGACTGTACCAGCATGGAAAAGCCGTAGGCATCTGTGTTGCCGCCCCAGAGCGTTCCGTCCGGTCTGCGGACGATGGTGTTGACCGCACCGATGGCGCGGGCCGTGTCAGACAGCTCCGCGCAGTAGGGGATGACCGTTTTTTTATAAGGGATCGTCACATTCAGACCGTCAAATTTCCCGGAGCGCAGAAAGCCCTCCAGCTCCTCCGGCTCCTTTTCATATAAAAGATAGGAATAGCCCGCAAGCTGTGCGTGGATGGCGGGGGAATAGCTGTGGCCGAGCGTCCGGCCCAGCAGTCCGCAGCGCAGTGTTTCAGAATGCATATCCAAGCTCCTTCTTTCTTCCCATCCACGCGTCCAGTACGGCGATTGCCGCCGCAGCCTCCACGCACGGGACGGCCCGCGGCACGATGCACGGGTCGTGCCGTCCGTGAATCACAAGCGTTGTGTTTTCCATCCGCGAAAGACTGACGGAGTTCTGCTGGCGGGAAATGGACGGTGTTGGCTTGAACGCGGCGCGGAACACGACCGGCATCCCGGTCGAAATCCCGCCCAGAATGCCGCCGCAGTTGTTCGTTTCTGTAACGATGCGCCCATCCTGCACGCGGAACGCGTCGTTATGTTCGCTGCCCCGCAGCCGTGCGGCGGCAAAGCCTGCGCCGAACTCCACGCCCTTGATTGCCGGAATGGCAAATACGGCGCGCGCGATCAGGTTTTCCAGCCCGCCGAACATCGGCTCGCCAATGCCCGCGGGCAAGCCCTCCACCACGCATTCGACCACGCCGCCGACGGAATCCCCGTCCGCCTTTGCCTGCGCGATCTCCGCCTGCATGGCCGCTGCCGCATCGTCGGAAACAGCCGGGAACGGCTTTTCCGCGACTGGTGCGTCAAACGGCGCGCTGTCCGTGGCGTTCCCGATGGACAAAATGCGTGCGCGGATGGAAATGCCTTCGCGTTCCAGCAGCTGCATACAGACGCCGCCTGCAATGCACAGCGGCGCGGTCAGCCGTCCGGAAAAGTGCCCGCCGCCGCTTACGTCCTGCGCGCCGCCGAATTTGACCTGCGCAGTGTAGTCCGCGTGGCCGGGGCGGGGGATATCCTTTAAGTTTTCATAATCGCCGGAGCGTGTGTTGGTGTTGCGGATGATGGCCGTGAGCGGCGCGCCGCAGGTTTTTCCGTTTTTCAGCCCGCATAAAAATTCCGGCGCGTCGGCCTCTCTGCGCGGCGTCGACCACGCGTTCTGCCCGGGCGCACGGCGGCTCAAAAACCGCTGCAATTCATCCGGATCGACCGGCAGCCCGGCAGGCAGCCCGTCGACCGTGACGCCGATGGCAGGCGCGTGGGACTGGCCGAAGATAGAGACGGTCAGATTTCCGGTATACACGCTGCTCATACTGCATCCTCCCTCAAAGAAGCAAAATCCTCCCAGAATGCGGGATAGGACTTCGCGACGCATTCGCTTCCCAGTACCGTGACCGGGCCCTCGCAGCCGCAGGCGGCCATGGCGGCGCTCATCGCGATGCGGTGGTCGCCGCAGGCGTCCGCCGTGCCGCCGGAAAGGCGTGCGCGGCCAGAGATGACCAGTCCGTCCGGCAGCTCCCGCACGCTGCCGCCGAGCGCGGAAATCAGTGCCGCCGTCGTTTGCAGACGGTCAGATTCCTTCAGCCGCAGCCGCGCCGCATTTATGATCCGCGTTTCGCCATCGCAGAGCGCGGCGAGGCACGAAACGACCGGGATCAGATCAGGGATCGGCCCGGCGTCCAGCGTGATCCCATGCAGCGCGCCGCGCCGCACGGTGACAGCTTGTCCGGAAATGGTCAGCTCCGCGCCGAAGCGCGTCAAAAGCTCCGTAATGGCCCGGTCCGCCTGCAAAGACGCGGGATTCAACCCCGCCACGGTCACGCCTGTCTCAGACAGCGCGCCCATGCACAGGAAAAACGCCGCGTTCGACCAGTCTCCCTCGACCGTCTGCACGGCAGGAGATGCATAACGCTGCCCGCCGTCGATCTGCCAGACTTGGCCATCCTTTTTTGTAAAAATCCCCGCCGCCGCAAGCGCCTGCTCCGTCATGGCGACGTAGCGTGCCGATTGAAGCGCGCCCGTGACCGTCAGTGTGCTGTTTCCGCTCAGAAGCGGCAGCGCGAACAAAAGCCCGGAAATAAACTGCGAGGAAACATTGCCGGGCAGGGAATAGTCTCCCGCGCATAATTGCCCAGCCGTATGCAGGACGGCCCCGTCCTGCCGCAGCTGCATCCCATGCGCCTCCAAAACCTCCCACAGCGGGGACAAAGGCCGCTCCGGGAGCCGCCCATGCATCTGAATCTCTGCCTGAACGCCAAGCGCGCCGAGAACCGGCAGCAGAAACCGCAGCGTCGACCCGCTTTCGCCCACGTCAAGCTTTGCATTTGCGGGGCGTGCTCCGATTGGGGCGATCAACAGCCCAGCCGTTCCCTGCGTAAGCTGCGCGCCGAGTGCTTCCAGACACTGCATCGTCGCTTCAATATCCGCGCTGAAGCCGTCCAGAATCAAACGCGACGGTTCACGGGAAAGCGCCGCGCAGATGAGCATCCGGTGCGCCTGCGATTTGGAGGCCGGAATCTGAACCGCGCCCGTGCACGGGCCGGGCGACATCGTCCGCGTCATTTCGCACCTCCGGCCCTCAGCCAGTCGGAAATTTCGGAGGCCGGGGTCTTTCGTATTTCGCAGCTTCCGACAGCCGTTGGAACGATCAGATTGATCGAGCCGCCGGAGGCTTTCTTGTCGTGTAGAATCGTTCCAAGCATCTGTTCGACCGGATATGCGCAGTCGACCGGCAGGCCGTACTGCCGCAGCAGCGCCAGCACCGCGTCCCGCGTCCCGGCGGTGCAGAGGCCAAGCTGCGCAGCCGACCGCACGATCATCGCCATGCCGATGGCGACGGCGGAGCCGTGGCTGACGGCAAAGCCGCTGCACGCCTCGATCCCATGGCCGAAGGTATGGCCGAGATTCAGAAGCTGCCGCTGTCCGCGGTCAAATTCATCCTGCGCAACAATATCGCGCTTCATCCGCACGCACGTTTCGATGATATGCTCCAGCTGCGCATGCGGCGGCGTGCGGTTCAGCTCCTCGAAAAACGGCGCGTTTCCAAGCACCGCGTATTTGATGACCTCCGCGCAGCCGTCGCGGAAAATTTCATCCGGCAGGGAATCCAGACAGTCCGGGTCGCAGAGCACGAGCCACGGCTGATAGAACGTCCCGGCCAGATTTTTCCCGGCGGGCAGATCGATGGCCGTCTTGCCGCCGACGGAGGAATCGACCATGGCCAGCAGCGTCGTCGGGATCTGGATAAACCCGATCCCACGCAGATAGGTGGAGGCCGCAAAGCCCGTCAGATCGCCCGCCACGCCGCCGCCCAGCGCGAGGGCCGCGTCCGCCCGCGTCAGCCGGTTTTCGCACAGCGCGTCGAGAAGCGCCAGATACGTCTTCGCGCACTTGGAGCTTTCCCCATGCGGAAACACAAACCGGCACACGGAAAAACCGGCGTCTGCAAGGCTTTTCTGCACCGTTTCGCCATACAAAGGCCATACGGAATCATCCGAGACAAGCATGACCGTGCCTGCGTTCGTCACGCCGCGCACCAGCTCGCCCGCGCGCCGCAGCAGCCCGCGCTCGATCAGAATGTCGTACCGCCTTGAGGCGGAGACCGTGACTGTTTTCATCGTCCGTCGACCTCCTCCTTGCGTTTTTTGCCGTCCTCGAGCAGCTGCGTCAGCGCTGCCGCGTCGTCTTCCGCGATCGCGGCGCGGTATTCCATCAGTCTGTCCATCAGACAGTCCAGCTCATGGAGCATATTGTCCCGGTTTTCCAGAAACAGCTCCGACCACATCGGCGCGTTCAGCCACGCCACGCGGGTCATGTCCTTATAGCTTCCAGCGGAAAAGCCCTTGTGCGCCCTTGCCGTCGGGCTTTTGATATACGCATTCGAGACAAGATGCGCCATCTGCGAGGTAAACGCGATCATTTCGTCGTGCTTCTCCGCCGTCGTGACGGAGTAGCTGCCGAAGCCCGCCGGGCGCAGCAGCTCCTGTGCGCGGGCAAGCAGCTCAATATTGTCAAAATCCGGCGGCACAATGACCATCGGCGCATTGTGATACAGATTCGCACGCGCGTGGCCGAACCCGGAATACTGCGTACCGGCCATCGGATGTCCGCCGAGATAGGTAAACCGGTACTGCTCCGCCAGCGGGAACGCCGCCGCGCAGACCACGCGCTTTGTGCCGCAGCAGTCGATCACGACGGGCCTGCTTCCGATATGCGGCGCGGCAGAACGCAGATAGTCGATCGCGGCAAGCGGCCGCACGCACAGAAGCACCAGATCGCACGTGCCGATGTTCTCCATCGTAAGCGGCGCGTTCACCGCATCCGCCAGCTGCGCGAAGGCAAGCATACTTTCGTCCACATCATAGCCGTACACCGTCCAACCGGCAGCGTGATACGCCTTTGCAAACGAGCCTCCGATGAGGCCCAGACCCACGATCCCGACCGTCATTCCGCCACCGCCTCGCGCACCGCGCGTACCTTCCGCGCGACCTCTGCAAACTGCTCACAGGTCAGAGACTGCGCGCCGTCGCACAGGGCGTGGATGGGGTCGTTGTGTACCTCGACGATCACGCCGTCAGCGCCGCAGGCAGCAGCAGCCAGCGTCATCGGCGGCACGAGCCGGTTGATGCCTGTAGAATGGCTGGGATCGACGATGACCGGCAGGTGCGACAGCTCGTGCAGCATCGGAACAGCCGCCAGATCGAGCGTGTTTCTGGTGTAATCGTCAAACGTGCGGATGCCGCGCTCGCAGAGAATGACGTTGTCATTGCCGCTGGCCATGATATATTCCGCGCTCATCAGCAGCTCCTTGAGCGTGTTGGCAAGCCCGCGCTTGAGCAGGATCGGCTTTTTGACCGAGCCCATCTCCTTCAGAAGATCATAATTCTGCATGTTGCGCGCGCCGATCTGAATGACGTCGACGTTTTCAAACAGCGGCAGATGCTTAATGTTCATCAGCTCCGTCACGATGGGCAGCCCCGTCTCCTGCTTGGCAATCTCAAGCAGGCGGATACCCTCGCCATGCAGCCCCTGGAAGTCATACGGGGACGTGCGCGGCTTGAACGCGCCGCCGCGCAGCAGCTGCGCGCCTGCGGCCTTGACGGCATTCGCAACGTATACGATCTGCTCCTCCGATTCGACCGAGCACGGCCCCGCGATCATCGCGAAATGCCCGCCGCCGAATTTCGCATCCCCGACCGAAACCACGGTATCGTCCGGGTGGAACTTGCGGTTGCAGCATTTGAAGGGGTCTGAAACGCGCTTGACGGAATCGACGATATCCAGACTTTCCAGCAAAGACATATCGATCCGGCTCGTGTCGCCGACCAGACCCAGCACGGTCTGGTACTCGCCGAGCGAGGGGTGTACGTCGATTTGCTGGCTGCGCAGCCAGTTGATGAGCTGGTTTCGCTTTTCCTCCGGGACGTTGTGCTTCAATACGACAATCATGGTTTTGACCTCCAGTACAATAAAAAATGCGGCACAGTCAATTCTGTGCCGCATACAAATCACAAGCTCTTCTGCGCATCACAAATTGACCTTACTATCCGGCGACAGTAAAGTAATAATAGGACGCGAAAACAGAAGTGAACATGAGAAGACTCTCCTTATGAAAATCTGTGACAATCATAGCACGCTGGACGCCGCTTGTCAACCGGGCGGGCGTGAAAAATGGGGAATCAGAGCGCTTCCGCCTCCGCAAGCCACAGGCTGCCCGACGCGTCCGACGGCATACGCCAGTCGCCTCTGGGGCTGAGCGTCACGGAGCCGACCTTCGGGCCGTCCGGGATGCACGAGCGCTTGAACTGCTGCTGGAAGAACCGGCGGCAGAACGTTTTCAGCCAGTGCCGGATCACGTCGTCCGGATACCTGCCGCCATACGCGTATTTCGCCATCCGGAACAGCTTGCGCGGCCGTGAGCCGAAGCGCAGCAGATGGTACAGGAAGAAATCATGCAGCTCATACGGGCCGACGAGATCCTCTGTCTTCTGCGCGATCTGTCCGTTTTCGTCCGCGGGCAGAAGCTCCGGCGAAACAGGCGTATCAAGAATGTCCAGCAGCACCTCCCGCAGCGCGGGCGCGCTGCTCCCGGCCTCATACTGCACGATGTAGCGCACCAGCGTTTTGGGAACCGAGCAGTTGACCGCGTACATGGACATATGGTCGCCGTTATACGTCGCCCAGCCGAGCGCAAGCTCAGAAAGATCACCCGTGCCGATGACCAGTCCGCCGGACTGGTTCGCGATGTCCATCAGGACCTGCGTGCGCTCCCGCGCCTGACAGTTTTCATAGGTGACGTCGTGCACGGCTTCGTCATGGCCGATATCCGCGAAATGCTGCCGGACGGAGGCTGTGATATTGACCTCCTGCACGCTGACGCCAAGCTCCTCGCAGAGCTTGACCGCGTTGGACTTCGTCCGCTTCGTCGTGCCGAAGCACGGCATGGTGACGCACTGGATCTCCTTCCGGCTGCGTCCGGCCAGATCGAACGCGCGCACGCACACCAGCAGTGCCAGCGTGCTGTCCAGACCGCCGGAAATACCGAGCACGACCGTTTTCGCGTGCGTGTGCTCCACCCGCTTTTTCAGGCCCTGCGACTGGATGCGCAGAATCGCCTCCGCGCGGGCGCGCAGCTGCTCGTCATACGGCGGGACGAACGGATTGGGCGCAATGCGCCGCGTCAGAACCGTCTCGCGCAGCGGCTGATCGAAAACGACCGGCTGAAGGCCGGGGACGGAATCATAGCTCGTGGTGCGGTGCCGCTCGTGCATGAGCCGCTGCACGTCGATCTCGGAAACCGTCAGCGAAGCGTCCGCAAACGGCTCGTTTTCTGCCAGGATCGTCCCGTTTTCCGCGATCAGATGGTGCCGCGAGAAGACCATGTCCTGCGTCGATTCCGTCGGCGACGCGCTGCAGTAGACATAGCCGCAGGCCAGCCGCGCCGACGTCGCGCCGACCAGCGACCGGCGGTACTCTGCCTTGCCGATCACCTCGTCGGAGGCGGAGAGATTCAGAATGATGGCCGCGCCGCCCGCGCAGAGCCGCGTCGACGGCGGGCAGGGAACCCACAGATCCTCGCAGAGCTCCACGCCGAAGGTGTAGTCCTGCATCCCGGAGCAGCAGAACAGAAGCTCCGTTCCAAACGGCACGCTCTGGCCGCAGAGCGGGAGCGTATACGTCCTTCTCTCCAGCGTTTTCGCGGAGGAAAACTGCCGCAGCTCATAGAATTCGCCGTAATTCGGCAGATGCGTCTTCGGCACCACGCCGAGCAGCCGTCCTGCGTGGACGACTGCCGCGCAGTTATAGAGTTTTCCGCCGAAGCGAAGCGGAAGCCCGACCGCCGTGACCGGGTAGAGGTCCTTCGACGCCTCCACGATCCGCGCCAGCGCAGGCTCGACCGCGCCGAGCAGGCAGTCGGAGAAAAACAGATCGCCGCACGTGTAGCCCGTCAGGCAAAGCTCCGGCAGCGTCAGCAGATTCACGCCCGCCGCGTCCGCCTCACGCATCCGCGCCAAAATCTGCTCCGTATTATACTGCACATCCGCGACCACGACGTCGATCGTCCCGGCAGCGGCCTTGATAAAACCGTCTTTCATGGAACCGTTCTCCTGATTTTATAAAGTATCATATATACGATACACGGTTTTGCCGGAATTATCAAGAATAAAAACAAATTGGGTCGGAGACTGGAAAATCTGCGCTTTTGTGCAGAATATATATTTTAAAAGCGGCGTATTGACAACAAACTGTTCAACTTGTAAGATAGAAGAGCCGCCGCTGTGCGGCAGATCGAGTGAAAGGCGGACAGGACATGATTGAACTCAACGGCATGGAGCTGACGATCGAGCAGGTCATCGCGGTGGCCAGACACAACGAGCAGGTGCGAATTTCCGAACCGGCGAAGGAAAAAATCAACCGGGCACGGGCCTACGTGGACGAAAAGCTTGCGCAGAAGGCCGTGATCTACGGTCTGACGACCGGCTTCGGCAAATTTTCCGACACGTTTGTCCCCGAGCAGGAGACAGCTGCGCTTCAGCGCAATCTGATCATCAGCCATGCCTGCGGCATGGGCGCGCCGCTGCCGCGCGAGGTCGTGCGCGGGGCGATGCTGCTGCGGTGCAACGCGCTTGCACGCGGCAATTCCGGCATCCGCCTGTCGACGCTCGAAACGCTGCTTGCCATGCTGAACCGCGGCGTGCATCCGGTGATCCCGGAGAAGGGCTCGCTCGGCGCGAGCGGCGATCTTGCGCCGCTGGCGCATATCGTGCTGGTCATGCTGGGCGAGGGCGAGGCGGAATACCAGGGAACAGTCATGCCCGGAAAACGGGCAATGGAGCTGGCCGGGCTTGCGCCCGTTGAGCTTGCGGCCAAGGAGGGCCTTGCGCTCATCAACGGCACGCAGATCATGACCGCCATCGCCTGCGGCGTGGTATACGACGCCGTGCAGCTGGCAAAAACGGCGGATATCGCCGCCGCCATGACGTGCGAGGCACAGCTGGGCATTCTGAGCGCGTTTGATCCCGAGGTGCACGCGCTGCGCGGCCAGCAGGGGCAGATGCGCACGGCACAGAATCTGCTGCGGCTTCTGGACGGGAGCCGTCTGGCCTTCGCGCACAACCCGGAGAAGGTGCAGGACGCCTATTCGATCCGCTGCGTCCCGCAGATCCACGGCGCCAGCCGCGACGCTATCCGCTATGTGTGGGATATCGTCAGCCGCGAGATCAATGCCGTGACCGACAATCCGCTCATTTTCCCCGAGGAGGACAAGGTGATCTCCGGCGGCAACTTCCACGGCCAGCCGGTCGCGCTTGCGATGGACTTTCTGGGCATAGCCCTCAGCGAATACGCCAACGTGTCCGAGCGCCGGCTGGAGCGCATGGTCAATCCCGCGCTGTCCAACGGCCTTCCCGCGTTCCTGACAAAATACGGCGGCGTACACTCCGGCTTCATGATCACGCAGTACGCGGCGGCCTCCATGGTGTCGGAAAACAAGGTCTACGCGCACCCCGCGTCGGTGGACTCCATTCCGTCCTCCGCCAATCAGGAGGACCATGTCAGCATGGGCACGACCGCAGCCAGAAAGGCCCGCATGATCCTCGACAACAGTCAGAAGGTCGTCGGCATCGAGCTGCTTGCCGCAGCGCAGGCGCTGTGGCTGCGCGGCGAGTCGCGCCTCGCCCCCGCGACGGCGGCAGTCTATCAGAAAATCCGCCAGACCGTCCCGCCGGTCGATACCGATGTCGTCATGTACCCCCAGATGGCCGAGCTTGACCGCCTGGTCAAGTCGGGCGCATTGCTCGAAGCCGCAGAACAGGTCTGCGGCAGGCTTCTGTAAAACCGGAGAAAACCGCCGCCCCGGGCTGTGTATGGACGCACGCCCGGGGCGACAGACGGTTTCACTTATAAATGATGATTTCCACATGAACATAAGGAGGAAATACAATGGCAAAGCTTGTTGAATGCGTTCCGAATTTCAGCGTCAGCCGGGAAAAGGACCCGGCGGTGTTTCAGGGCCTCGTCGACACGGCGAACAGCATCCCCGGCTGCTTCGTCTTCGACGTACAATCCGACGGCAACCATAACCGCTGCGTCTTTACGCTGCTCGGCTCCCCCGAGGCGATGGGCGAGGCGGCGTTCCAGCTGACAAAAAAGGCGACCGAAACCATCGATATGCGCCGGCATACAGGCCAGCACCCGCGCATGGGCGCGACGGACGTCATTCCCTTTATCCCGACCATGGACACGAGCGTAGAGGAATGTGTGGAGCTGTCAAAGCGCGTCGCCGCGCGCATCTGGGACGAACTTCGCGTGCCGTCGTTCCTGTATGAGGACTCCGCCTCGCGCCCGGAGCGCAGAAATCTGGCCGCCTGCCGCAAGGGGCAATTCGAGGGTATGCCGGAAAAGCTGCTGGAGCCGGACTGGGCGCCGGATTACGGTGAGCGGAAGATCCATCCGACTGCGGGCATCATCGCCATCGGCGCACGGATGCCGCTCATCGCCTACAACATCAATCTCGATACCTCCGACATCGAGGTCGCAAAGAAGATCGCAAAGGCTATCCGCGCCAAGGACGGCGGCTTTGCCTGCTGCAAGGCCATCGGCGTGATGCTTGAGGGCCGGAACATCGCGCAGGTGTCGATGAATCTCACAAACTTTGAAAAAACGCCGATCTACTACGCCTTTGAAATGACGCGCCAGCTGGCCGACCGCTACGGCGCGCGGATCATTGGTTCTGAGGTGGTCGGCCTGACGCCCGCAAAGGCGCTGCTCGACTGCGCGGAATTCTATCTGAAGCTTGAAAATTATGACTGCCGCAAGCAGGTCATGGAATATCATCTGATTGGGATGGAATGAGAGGTGTGACGCATGGAACTGGCAGAACTGACGGTACGCGGCTTTACGGAGGAGATCGCCTCCGCGTCTCCGGCTCCCGGCGGCGGCAGCGCCGCAGCGCTGGCGGGCGCGGTCGGCGCGGCGCTGACCGCAATGGTCAGCGGCCTGACGCTCGGCAGAAAAAAATATGAGGCCGTGCAGGAGCTTGCGCTCCGCGCACAGGCGCAGGCAGACGCGCTGCGCAAACGGCTGCTGGCCGCGATGGAGCAGGACACACAGGCATTTTTGCAGGTCAGCGCGGCCTACGCGATGCCGAAGCAGACGCCCGAGGAAAAGCAGGCGCGCAGCAGCGCCATCGAACAGGGCCTCAAGGCCTGCACGCAGCCGCCGCTTGCCGTGATGCAGCTGTGCGCAGAGGGGCTGGAGTTGCTGGAGAGCCTTCTGGGCAAGACGAACGCAACAGCGGCCAGCGACTTTGGCGTCGCCTGCCTCAGCCTCCGCGCAGGGATGCAGGGCGCGTGGCTGAACGTGTGCATCAATACCGGCTCCCTGCACGACGCCGCGTTTGCCGCCGGTGCGCGCGCAGCGGGGCAGAAGCTGCTCGATACCGGCCTTCCGCGCGCCGACCGCTGCTACGCGGCGATGCTGGCTGCGTGCAGTGAAAAATGACGCAGGAATTCCTGCATTCATGCAAGAATGAATTGAAAAATGCAAAAGAAGCTGTTACAATATCATCAATGGGGGAGATCACGATGCAGCTGGAACATACTGAAACCTTACAACTTGATTACGAACTGCCGGAATACCCGGAAATAGACCCGCGCTATCGCCGCGCACCGCGCCGCGAATCGCACCTGAGCCGGGCGGATCAGGCGCTGGCGATCAAAAATGCGCTGCGCTACATCCATCCCGATCACCACGCGCAGATGGCAAAGGAATTTGCGCAGGAGCTGGCCGAGCATGGCCGTATCTATGGCTACCGCTTCCGTCCCGCAGGCGCGATCTATGGAAAGCCGATCGACGAATACAAGGGCCGCTGCATTGAGGGCCGCGCGATCCAGGTCATGATCGACAACAATCTGGACTTCGACGTCGCGCTGTATCCCTACGAGCTGACGACCTACGGCGAGACAGGCCAGGTCTGCCAGAACTGGATGCAATACCGCCTGATCAAGAAATACCTCGAACAGCTGACGGACGAGCAGACGCTTGTCGTCATGTCCGGCCATCCGCTCGGCCTGTTCCACAGCCACAGACTGGCCCCGCGCGTGATCATTTCGAACGGCCTGATGGTCGGCACGTTCGACGATCAGGAGAACTTCAACCGCGCTGCCGCGCTTGGCGTGGCGAATTACGGCCAGATGACCGCGGGCGGCTGGATGTATATCGGCCCGCAGGGCATCGTCCACGGCACGTTCAACACGCTTCTGAACGCAGGACGACTCATTCTCGGCATTCCGAACGATAAGGATCTGGCCGGACGGCTGTTCGTTTCGGCGGGCCTTGGCGGGATGTCGGGCGCACAGGGCAAGGCGGCGGAGATCGCCGGTGCGGCGTCCATCATCGCCGAGGTCGACGATTCCCGCATCGATACGCGCTTCACGCAGGGCTGGGTCAGCCACAGAACGTCGGATCTGGCCGAGGCGGTGGAGATCGCCCGGACACACCAGAAAAACGGCGAGCCGTGCGCAGTCGCCTACCACGGCAATATCGTCGATCTGCTGGAATATCTGTACGAAAAGCAGGTGCACGTCGACCTGATGAGCGACCAGACCTCCTGCCACGTGCCGTATGACGGCGGCTACTGCCCGCAGGGCCTGAGCTTTGCCGAGCGCACGCGGATGCTGGCCGAGGAGCCGGAGGCGTTTCGCGCGCTGGTCGATCAAACGCTGCAGCACCACTATGAGATGATCTGCAAATTCCACGACCGGGGTACCTATTTCTTCGACTACGGCAACAGCTTCCTGAAGGCGGTCTATGATTCCGGCGTGAAGGCGGTCTGCAAAAACGGCGAAAACGATCTGGACGGCTTTGTGTTCCCGTCCTACGTTGAGGATATCCTTGGCCCGTGCCTGTTTGACTATGGCTATGGCCCGTTCCGCTGGTGCTGCCTGAGCCGGAAGCCGGAGGATCTGCACAAGACCGACATGGCCGCCGCGGAATATATCCGCACGCACAACCGGCGCTATCAGGACTACGACAACTACGTCTGGGTGCGCGACGCGGAGAAGAACCGGCTCGTCGTCGGTACACAGTGCCGCATTCTCTATCAGGATGCGATGGGGCGCATGAATCTGGCGCTCAAATTCAACGAAATGGTCCGAAACGGGGAGATCGGCCCGGTCATCCTTGGCCGCGACCATCACGATACCGGCGGAACGGACGCGCCGTTCCGCGAGACGTCCAACATCAAGGACGGCTCGAATATCATGGCCGAAATGGCCACGCAGTGCTACGCGGGCAACGCCGCGCGCGGCATGAGCTACATCGCCCTGCACAACGGCGGCGGCACGGGCATCGGCCGCGCCATCAACGGCGGCTTCGGCATGGTGCTCGACGGCTCGGAGCGCGTCGATACCATCCTCCGCATGGCAATGCCGTGGGACACCATGGTCGGCGTCGCCCGCCGCAGCTGGGCCTGCAATGAGCACGCCATGACGACGGCGGCGGAATATAACGAGCTTTACGCCGGGCAGGATCACATCACAATGCCCTATGTGGCGGACAGCGCCGTCGTCGAGCAGGCCGTGGCGCAGCTGGAGTGCTGACCGGGAAAGGAACAGGCAATGAAAAGAACGCTGATCACCAACATCGGTATGCTGGCCACGCCGCAGGGAACCGCCGCGCGGGGAGGCAGGGCGCAGGGCGAGATCTGCATTCTGAAAAACGCATGGATCCTGATCGAGAACGATCTGATCGCGCAGGTCGGAACCGGCGCAGCGCCTGCGGCTGCCGACGCGCAGACGATCAACGCTGGAGGAAAGCTGGTCACGCCCGGTCTGGTCGACGCGCACACGCATCTGATCTTCGGCGGCTGGCGGCAGAACGAGCTGGCGCTCAAGCTGCACGGCGCGGGCTATCTGGACATCCTCGCCGCAGGCGGCGGCATCCTGTCCACCATGCGTGCCACAAAGGCGGCAAGCGAGGAACAGCTGGAGGCGAAGGCCTCCGCCGCGCTGGATGAAATGCTTCGCTTCGGCACAACGACCGCAGAGGCCAAGAGCGGCTACGGCTTGTCAACCGGGGAAGAATGCAAAGCGCTGCGCGTGATCGGGAACCTGCAAAAACACCATGTGATGGATCTCGCTGCGACCTTTATGGGCGCGCACGCCGTGCCGGAGACCTACCGAGACAACCGGCAGGGCTATCTGGAGCTTCTGTGCGAGGAAATGCTTCCGGCAGTACAGGAGCAGGGCATTGCGGAATTCTGTGATGTGTTCTGCGAAAAGAGCGTTTTTTCCGCCGAGGAATCCCGCCGCATTCTGCTTACCGGCAGACAGTACGGGCTGCTGCCCAAAATCCACGCGGACGAGATCGAAGCCATCGGCGGCAGTGAGCTGGCAGGCGAGATCGGGGCCGTCTCGGCGGAGCATCTGATCGTCTGCCCGCCGTCCGGCATCGCATCCATGGCAGAGGGCGGCACGGTCGCCTGCTGCCTGCCCGCAACAAGCTTTTATCTGGGCGCGGCCTACGCGCCCGTACAGGATATGGTGCAGGCCGGTGTTCCGGTCGCCATGGCGACGGACTTCAACCCCGGCTCCTGCCCGTGCCTCAATATGCAGCTGGTCATCAGCCTCGGCTGCCTGCGCTACCGGCTGACGCCCGAGCAGGCGCTGACCGCGGTGACGCTCAACGGCGCCGCCGCCATCTGCCGCGCCGACCGCATCGGCTCCATCGAGCCGGGCAAGCAGGCGGACATTCTCATCTGGAACGCAGAGGATCTGGACTATATCTGCTACCGCCTTGGCAGCAATCTGGTCGATACTGTAATCAAAAAAGGAACCGTCGTTTAGACAAAAGAACAGGCAATGCCCATCCGGACATTGCCTGTTCCGCAAGGAAACTCGGTTTTTATGCAAAAAGCAGCCTGCCTTGAACACAGTTGGTAGGGGCGGGGCTCTGCTCTGCCCGTTGGGCAGCCGCAGATTTGCGCAGCACACTGTAGGGGCCGATGCCCACATCGGCCCGTTGGGAAGTTACGAATGTGCCGAAGATTTCCGTTAAAACGGTGCATTCTGCCGGGCCGATGTGGGCATCGGCCCCTACAACCAGGTATGCAGGTGCGCTGCATAACCCAACACCTCACCCGTGGATTGTTTCGAGCTTCCGGATGTTTTCCTCAGAATCGTCTCCGACACAGCCGACCAGCATATACGTCTTGTGGAAGTGGTCGTAGATGAAATGATCGAGCAGCCGGAAGCCGATGATGCGGCCTGTTGAGCGCACATGGGTGCGCGGCCCGGTGCAGTAGTGCTGTGCGCCGCCGAGCAGAATGTGGCTCTCGTCATAGTAGTCGATGGGCAGATCCTGCCGGATCAGCTCGTTGACGCGCGCTTCGAGCGTGGGAATATCGATATCCGGCTGATGCTCGTTGAATTCGAGCACGAAGCCGTGGCGGATATCGCCGTGGCTGCACGCAAGCATCTGCTCCTGCGTCATGGCGTATTCGCACAGATCCTCTGCGCTGTGCGCCATGAGGCGATAGGCAAGCGACGGATAGACGATGTCGCACAGCTCCTGCGGCAGAGGGCCAAAGAGGTTCGGCCGCGTGATGACGATCTGCTCGCCGACGCCGATGAGCAGATTCGCGTTGACGCCGAGCAGGGGATAGATCAGGTCAAAATGCTCGATGATGATGCGCTTGCCGCGCCGGACAGCCAGCCGGACGGCGTCCGCCAGCTCCGAGAGCTGATGGAAGCCCGTCTCGAAGCGGATGTCCAGATGGTAGGTGTGCGGCGTGAAAAAGCCCGTTTCATACTCCTGCTCCAGAAGCGGGAGCGGGCGGACGTTGACGCCGTCGTCGTCGTTCGTAAGCTCGATGCCGGGGAACATCCCCTTGATGAGCACGCTCTTGCCGGAGCCGGCTTCCCCGATGAAGCCGATGATCTGGTCGAAGGGCGAAAGATAAAGCTGCGCGATCTGCATACCGAGCGTGTAGATCCGGCTGCGGCCGCGGGGAGCAAAATACGTGCTGTAGATATGGCTGCTCTGAATCGCGTTTGTCGTCATGGGCGTTTTGCCTCCTGTGCCGTTTTCTTTCAGTATAGAGGATAAAGCCCGCTTTAATCAAGGAAAATCTGCTGCAAGCAGCATGAAATATTGAAAAACATACAAGGGGGAATTTTGGTGGTTATCCGAAACGAGGCTTCTGCCGGAGCGGCGGAGTCGGCGGACGTACTGGTCACGGTGCGGCCTGCTGAAACGCTTGAGCTGCGGATCGCGTCGACCGTCCGATTGCAGTTCGGCGCTGCGATCGAGCAGACGGTGCACAGCGTTCTGCGCGCCGCAGACGTGCAGCAGGGAGAGATTGCCGTAGACGACCACGGCGCGCTCGACTGGATCCTGCGTGCCCGGCTGGAAGCCGCGCTCGCACGGGCGGAAGGAGGGACCGCATGAGACGTTCCATGCTCTTTGTACCCGGAAATAACCCGAAAATGATGACAAGCTGCGGCTTTTTCGGCGCGGACGCCATCATATTTGATCTGGAGGACGCCGTATCGCCCGATGAAAAGGACGCGGCGCGCATACTGGTCAAATACGCGGTGACGAATGTGGAGCGCTGCCGCAGCGAGATCATCGTCCGCGTCAATGCGGCGGACACGCCGCTGTTTGCGCAGGATTTAGAGGCCATCGTGCCGCAGAGGCCGGATTACATCATGCTCCCGAAGACCGCGTCGCGGCAGACCGTCTGCGGCTGCGACACCGCCATCGGCGAAATCGAACGCCGCTGCGGCATAGAGCCGGGCACAATTGGCCTCATCGCGCTGATCGAGACGGCGCTCGGCGTGGAAAACGCATTCGAGATCGCGACGGCCTCCCCGCGTGTGCGGGCACTGTTTCTCGGCGCGGAGGATCTGAGCGCCGACCTGCACTGCAGCCGGACAAAGGAGGGCCTTGAGATCCTCTATGCCCGGACGCGCCTCGTCACAGCGGCGCACGCCGCCGGAATTGATGTCTACGACACCCCCTTCACCGACGTGAACGACGATGAAGGCATCGAAGCCGACAGCCGCCTTGCCCGCAGCCTGGGCTTTACCGGCAAAGCATCCATCTCGCCCCGGCATCTGGACGCGATCAACCGCTGCTTCAGCCCCTCGCAGGCCGAAACAGACTATGCCAGACAGGTGCTTGCGGCCATTGAGGACGCAAAGCGCTGCGGAAAGGGCGCGGTGGCGCTGCGCGGAAAGATGATCGACGCGCCGATCGCCGCGCGGGCCAGACAGACGCTGGCCGCAGCGGAAGAAATTCTTGCGGAGGGAGGTACGCTGCAATGAAGGAGTCCAAGGTCGTTTCCTCTCTGCGTGAGGCGATCCGCCTTTCCGGCCTAAAGGACGGCATGTGCGTCTCGTTTCACCACCATCTGCGAAACGGCGACTATGTCGTCAACATGGTCATGGAGCAGATCAGCGCCATGGGCATCCGCGATCTGACGGTCAACGCCAGCGCGCTGTTCGACGTGCACCTGCCGATGCTGGAGCATATCAAAAACGGAACGGTCAGCAGACTGCTGACCAACTATATGTCTGCCGGACTTGGCCGCGCCATTTCGGGGGGCGTCATGGACCAGCCCGTGGAGTTCCGGACGCACGGCGGCCGCCCGCGCGATATTGCAGGCGGCGAAACCCCAATCGACGTTGCATTCATCGCCGCGCCAAGCAGCGACACGATGGGCAACTGCACGGGCAAGGTCGGAAAATCGGCCTGCGGTTCGCTGGGCTACGCCTTCCCGGACGCGCAGTACGCGAAAAAGGTCATTGTTATCACCGACGAGTTGGTGCCGTATCCGCTCTGCGGCTGGTCGATCCCGGAAATTTACGTGGACTACGTCGTCGCCGTGGACGCCATCGGTGACCCCGCCGGAATCGTCTCCGGCACGACCCGCATGACGCGCAATCCCGTCGCGATCACCATCGCGCAGACCGCCGCGCGGGTCATTGCCAGCTCCGGTCTTCTCAAGGATGGCTTTTCCTTCCAGACGGGCGCAGGCGGCGCATCGCTGGCGACGGCAATGTATCTGGAAAAAATCATGAAGCAGCAGAACATTCACGGCAGCTACGCGCAGGGCGGGATCACCGGCCTGCTGGTCGATATACTGAACGAGGGACTGTTCCGGGCGCTGCTGGATGTGCAGTGCTTCGATCTGAAGGCCGTGGCCTCCATCCGCGAAAATCCCTGCCACTGCGAAGTATCGGCGGAGCAGTACGCCAGCCCCGGCTGCCGGAGTGCGGCGGTCGACTCGCTGGATGTTGCCGTGCTCGGCGCGACAGAGATCGACACTTCGTTCAATATCAACGTCCACACGGACTCCAACGGCTCCATCATGGGCGGCAGCGGCGGCCACAGCGACGCGGCTGCCGGCAGTAAGCTCGCGCTCATCGCCGCGCCGCTGTTCCGGGGACGGCTGCCCATCGTGCGCGACCGCGTGACCTGCATCTCCACGCCCGGACAGGATGTGGACGTACTCGTGACGCAGGCGGGCGTCGCGGTCAACCCGAAAAACACGGAACTGCGCGAACGCCTCCGGGCGGCGGGGCTTCCCGTCGTGGACATTCACGAGCTGAAAGAGCGCGCCGAGCGCATCACTGGTGTTCCTGCACCGCTTCCGGTATCGGACCGGGTGGTTGCAAAGGTGATCTCACGCGACGGAGAGCTGCTGGACACGATCCGTCAAACGGACAATAGGAGCGGAATATGAGAGAAATACAGGCGGAGCTTCTGACCAGTACTGTGGCGCAGATGTGCATCCGCGCCAATTATGACCTGCCGCGGTATGTGCTGCGGCAGCTGCAAAGCGCGCAGGCTGCAGAGCCGTGGCCCGCGGCGCAGGAGATCCTGCGGCAGATTTTAGAGAACGCGGAGCTTGCCGCCGCCAACGCCCAGCCGATCTGCCAGGACACCGGCATGGCCTGCGTGTTTCTGGAGATCGGACAGGAGGTACATATCGCGGGCGACCTCAAGGCCGCCGTGCAGGAGGGCGTGCGAAGAGGCTACGCGGCGGGCTGGCTGCGCAAGTCCGTCGTGCGCGACCCGTTTGACCGCGTCAACACGGGCGATAATACCCCGGCCATGCTCTATTTTGACCTTGTCCCCGGCGAACAGATCAAAATCACCGTCGCCCCCAAGGGCTTCGGCAGCGAAAACATGAGCCGGATCACCATGCTCCGCCCGTCCGACGGGCTGGAGGGCGTCAAGCGCTTCGTTTTGCAGACCGTGCAGGACGCTGGCCCGAACCCGTGCCCGCCCATCGTGGTGGGCGTGGGGATCGGCGGTACGTTCGACAAAGCGGCGCTGCTGGCAAAGCAGGCGCTCTGGCAAAGCAGGCGCTCCTGCGCGAGCTGGATACGCCGAACGAAGACCCGTTTTACCGGGCATTGGAGCAGGAGCTTCTGGAAAGCATCAACGCGCTCGGCATCGGCCCGCAGGGCTTCGGCGGCAGGACGACGGCGCTGGCAGTCAACATTCTGACCAGCCCGACGCATATCGCGGGCCTGCCCGTGGCGGTGAATCTCAACTGCCATGTGACGCGCCATGTAACGGAGGTGCTTTGAGATGGCGATCAAACTGAAAACGCCCCTTGACAGCGCGGCAGCGCGCGCATTGCGCGCAGGCGATATGTGCCTGCTGACGGGCGAACTCTACACCGCGCGTGACGCCGCGCACAAGCGCCTCTGCACGCTGCTCGAAGCGGGGCAGCCCCTGCCGTTTGATATTCGCGGCGCTGTTATTTATTTTGTCGGCCCTACGCCGGCAAAGCCGGGACAGGCGATCGGCTCGGCCGGGCCGACGACCTCCTACCGCATGGACGCCTACAGTCCGGCGCTGCTGCGTCAGGGTCTGACCGGCATGATCGGCAAGGGCAAGCGCAGCGAGGCGGTCATAGAGGCGATCCGCGCCTGCGGCGCCGTCTATTTCGGCGCGACCGGCGGCTGCGGC